>Ga0116227_10003761_pt1 | contig 33469 bp, 22 predicted proteins | sample S1TSphgellanicum_FD_89693 | JGI IMG/M metagenome (GOLD analysis project Ga0116227, IMG submission 89693) | Host-associated microbial communities from peat moss isolated from Minnesota, USA - S1T2_Fb - Sphagnum magellanicum MG | ecosystem: Host-associated > Plants > Peat moss > Unclassified... | reverse complement strand
TGACCATGTCGTCCAACCATTGGTCTAACCAGCAGACCATGAGGGAGTTCGTTGACCAGGTCATTGTGCCGTGGCATGCAAAGCAGTGTGAGGAGTTGGGGCGTGCTTCGTCCTTTCAGCATTACATCTGGAACATTGATTGTTGGAAGGTGCATATCTCAAAGGAGTTTAGAGGGTGGCGAAAGGAGAATCATCTGCTTCTGCACCTCGTCTTTGTTCCTGCCAACTGCACTAGCAAGCTGCATGTCGCCGATGTAGTTCTGCAACGCCCTTTCAAGCACCGCTTCCGCACTCAGTTCAATTTGTGGCAAAGCCAGCAAGTAGCATGTCAGGTGCTCAACGGGGTGCAGCCAGATAACATCTAACTCCAGCTTGGGATCAAGGAGCTCAGATGCCACTTGGTAGGCTAGTTGATGGGTTCCTGGGAGGAGCTGGCAGGGCTCAAGCAGATGATCAGGAAGGGGTGGACGAAGTGCGGGATGGGGAAGATTCACGAAGTGGAGTTCTAAGCAAAGGCCTTGTCTGAATGTTTGACAAGGGGTCTGCTGGTACTGGAAGCAGCGGAGGAGGATACAACGGCAGGGCCTGAGGGGGACATCGAGGTGCTCGCGCACATGGAGCAGGCTTCATTGGCCGGTGTGATGGAGGCCTGCCTGGATGATCAGTTTGATGTTCCAAGTGATGTAGACCTAGATGGTTCTGACTCTGAAGAGGATGGATCAAATGGAGAAGATTAGAATTCAGTTGTTAGATCAACATCACCAGTACTAGTTAGAGCCTTGCTTCGAGACTCTTAGGGCAGCTACCTATTTTGCCATTTTTGGTATTTTTCGCTGACAGGGTTGCAGAATTATCGGATTAATTCGCAACTTCGCACCAGCTGTAAAAAATTAGTTTTTTTTTTTCACAGTGGCCAGAAATAATTATTTTTAGTGCGAATGGGAATGCCACTACGGTAGATGATTTTTTAAATTACATTCTTCCATGAATAAACTTGTATGTCCTATTAATCATACTAATAAACAAAATTTAATTCCTATTAATTTGTGGAGTTAATCCCTAAAAGTATATTAGAGCATATTAGGAATATATTAAAAACATTTTTCTAGGGGTGTACATTAACATTATATTAAAGTTATATTTAGGATATATGGGGGGGTGTATTATAAATATATTAAAAATATCTTTTGGATTTACTATTAAGGTTCTATTAAAGGTACATTAAAGGTCTATTGGGGTAGGTAAATAGGAAGGTAAATAGGTAGGTAGGTTGGTAGGTAACTAGATATTTACCTACCAATTTATTTATCCACCTACTTAACTACTTGATTAATGTATCAACCTACTTCCTTACCAATGTAAATAAAGAGGAATGTAAATAGCTAAGTAAATACCTACCTATCCATTTAACCTAGCTACCTATTTACCTAACCTACAATATTTAATTGCCTATCTCCCTATATTACCTATTGGTAGGTAGGTAAGTAAGTAGGTTAAATGGGTAGGTAGGTAAATAAGGTGGTTGGTAGATATGTGGATGTAAGCATGATCAAGTAAACAACATTTGTATTAATGTTGTGCTTGTAATTGTCAATAGGGTGCAGTCATACTAACATGTACCACAAGCAATCGTAATCATTATTATTTTTTTTGTGTAAGAAAAATTTAAAATAGTAAAATGTTATATTTTTTATTAAGTGTTATTGTGAATACATTATGTACATGTTAGAAAAATTTGGAATCAATCTAATGAGTGAAAATATGTATAAGGACTTTTAACCTTTTGTAACCATTACTTAAAAGCTACATAAAAACAACTTAAAACAGTTTTGACACTAAAAGCACAATTTGAAAATATTTTTTAATGACATATTTTTGGATTTTTTAAATATACACCTTCACATAATAATATTTTAAAAACTTCAAAAAAATTCATATTTTTTTGAAAGACATATTAAAAAAATTCCCAAAAATTTTTAAGAATAAAGCAGTGGTATAAAGGGGCACATGTGGCTCCTAATAGAGTGGTTGGACCCAATAGCCATATATATGACAGGTAAAATCCATGTAAATGTGAATCATTTACATTTTCATGCCATTTTTTTGGGCACTTACACTATTAATGTGGTTTTTTTTTTTTGGCACTCGTACTCACACAAGGGCAATGGAAAAAATGTATATATGTATTTAAATGACCTTGAGTAAATTTTTAAGGTCATGTAAAATCCATGTAAATGGATTAGGGTTAAGAGTTTGGGGGAGTTGGTTTGTGTGTGTAACTTTTTTTGTTTGCGCTTTGCACTATCGTTTTGCGAGCCGCCATCTTCCTTTTTGGCATCTTCTAGTAAACAAAATGTTTATGTACCTCCTCGTTGTCATGCTCCTTTCATCATTTTTGTGCTCGTGATGGTGTTCCCGTGCATGTAATGGCTAGTGTTGTGTATCTTTTTTACTCCCCTTTGTCATTTCTTGTGTGTAGGAATCAAGAGCGACAAAATTCAATTCAGAACTTGGAGTCGATGCTTTCTTTAGATGAACAAGACCATGAGCCTTGACCCAAGTCTTCTAAGTTGTTTTTGCATTCTCTTCATTGCTTCTCAATTGTCTTGTTGTCTTGCTCCCCTCATCCTTTGTTGTGTGTAGAAAGCTAGAGTGGCAAAGTTCAATGCTCTAAACTCGAAGCTTTATTCTTCATCAACGCCTTTTTCAGGTGAGCACGGCCATGAACCCTTATTGGTTATTCTCATCAAACTTTTCAATCCTCTTGTTCACCCAATTGTTTTTGTTGCTTTTGAGTCATCTTGTTGTCTTGCTCCCTTTTTTCCTTTTCTTGTGTGCAAGAAACTAAAGTTTTTTGGTCATCTTGTGGTTTTACTCCCCTTTGTCCTTTCTTGTGTGCAAGAAGCTAAAGTGGTAAAACTCAAGGAGCTCAAAGCTTTGTTTTTTATTGATGTCTTTTTCAAGTTAGCCTTGACCCAAGTCTTCTTGGTCATCTTGTTTTGCTTCTTTTTTTTTTCTTCTTGGCCATCTTGTTCCCCTTTTTTTGTTTCATGTATGCAAGAAGCTAGAATAGTGAAGTGCAGTGGGCTGTCAAATGTTCTTGTTTTGTGTGCAAGAGTTGAGATCGAAAAAGCTTGACGTTGTCCTCTTCATGGTCATTGCCTTCCTCAGCCTTTAGGTGAACAAGTTTGGTTACAATCAATCCAAACCAGTTTCTACACTAGCTGATCCAAATGTTCAGCTTCATGCTACTTAGATCAAATATGTCACAGCTTGCCTTCCAACTAAAGAAGTTGTTTGGTTTCAAAGACTTCTTTCTGATCTTGACTATCCTCAAGAGGAGCCCACTTTGTTTTGGTGACAATTCTACAATGCATTTCGTGTTCAATCCTAAATTCCATAGACTCATGAAACACGTGAACCACATCAATCTACAATTTCACATGCTCAGAGAATTTTTTAAGCAGAAGGAAGTTGCTTTGACTTATACTTTCCTCAGTAAGTGGGAGTGTTGAATGTGGGTTTTCACTTACATTGAGTTAAAAGTATCACCAGAGCCATGCATTATTTACATGCAATATTACACCAATATCAAGACATTGCAAACATAGTTTAATTTTGAATTAACTGCTTAATTGCTCCAGCTTAGTCTCTTGCACATACAATCTGTATTTGCAGCAGATAGAAGGACTTGATCTTCTCTCTTTTGTTTCTGTATTCAGCACTATAGTTTTTGTAACCAATAAACAATGTACACTTTGTGCACTCTTTTACTGTATGAACTTGTGTGTAGAATGCTTTACATGAGTAACACTTTAACTCTTTCTGTCACAGAAGGTCAAGCTTCCAAACTTAGATTCCCAATCTCTCCACTACTCACATTTGTCTCATCCAATGAAGTACAAATTCAACAACAGATTATTTGCAAGAGTCACATGCACAGACTTACATATTGTCTGGAATTATTTTTTGTTTGCAAAATATAAACCAAAATACTTTCATCTCCACACTTTCAAGTTTCAACTCAATGTAAGACCCTTGATTTGCCTTCTCTCCAAGTCACTGTCTACTGGCTCCATGACAGCTACTAAGTACACTTATTATGCTTGAGGTCACAAATTATTCCCCAAACTATATGATTATAGGAAGTGTCTGTAGCAAACTGTGGTTGTATTTATATGGACACCAGAAATGATTCTCCTGATGGTTGAGCAACTTGGGCTGATCTCATACCTTCAGACTGGGAGGAATCCAGATGTAACCCTCTGTTCGCACATAATCAGCTTTCACAGTCAGCAGTTCATCTGCTTCTTTAGGTCCCCGACTTCCTTGTTTGTAGGGACTTACTTTCAGCTTCCCCTCATCAATCCGATGCAAAAGAGGTGTGAAGATTTCCCATGCCACCTGAGCAGAGTGACAAAACCCAAAATACATCACATACTACAAAGTAAGTGTGAAGGTCCTAGAGGCTGGTTTTTCTTTCCTTCAACATAAGTGTAGACATGAGTGTGCACACTTCTAGCCTTTGATTGCTACTTAGTGCATCTTGCAACTACAAAAGCTGTATGCAAAACCTATGGTCAACCTGCAGAGAACTCCCTACAGTTCACACACATCACCTGCTGACTGTGCCTGACCACATTAGTGTTACACCAGTCCACAAAGACTCCATAAGCACAAGAAAGTGTTACAGGAAAGAATTTACCCGCAACTCATCCCTCCGCACAAAGTGCTGTTGATCTCCCCGAATACTATGAAGAAAGCAAGGATAATGAGATATGTCAGCATAGACAAATTGTATACTCAACAATTCACACCAAGTCTCCAAGAAATCTACCACCACGTGAGAAACAATTCCTTAAAAACACCGGGAAATCTGTACTCCCTCGAAGATCTGCTGAATTGCAGGAGATGGAGATGGGATTGAGATTGCATATGTCCACAGACAAAAAAATTTGGGCAGGGAACAAAGAGGAATGGCAGAGTTTATTAAAGTTGTGCAAGTACTGAAATCACACGACAGTATAAATAGTGTGGGGTCATTGAGGGAGTACGTGTCCAGAATTAGACGTTCATAAGCTTCAGGGATAACAACATCTTGATAACGCTGTTGATATGACAGATCCAGCTCACTTTGTGTTGCTTTCATTTCCAAACCAGGTTGCTTCACCTGTCAAACATATTTTCACCTACACTTGGTCAAAATGCAGGCAACATCCTTTGCAAACCTCCAGATGATACAGTCAAAACATGAGATGAATACTGTTTGGGAAGCAATGTGAACAAACTCACCATACAAACCAACAACTGTTCCAATGACTACAAGCTACAACATTTAGGGTTGACGACAAGGCCCCACAACCCCTCTTACTATTGCAGCTGAAGGCATTCCTTGTGCTGAAACCCTCTACAGGAAAGATGAGAATTCGATTGAGAGTCACATACTGTAAGCTTCATGTACATAGCCTCTGATGGTTGCAGTCTCATCACAAACTCATTCCGTCCCTGCTTCTTGCCTGTAAACAGAACATAATTTTGTATAAGTTGAATGCACCTTGAAACCACAAATTGGTGAGTCAACATCCCATGCAATGGATTCTAGCTCAAAATACAGACCTACATTGCATCGCTTGTCCCTCTCTCTTTCAGCAACAGTAAATAATAACAGATACTTCTCTGAAAAATAGTAGCCATTGAAAGTTCTTACAATTGAAAATATCACCAGGAACATCTTTGAACTGCACACGGATTTCAGCTTTCCTTGAATCCAAGGCCTTGCCTGCTTTCATGACAAATGGCACACCTGCAAAAAGTAGACCAGCATCTTACAAACATTCACCCAGATCTTTCTTTAAAGCTCCCAGTGTCAATAATATCAATAGGTAACCAACTAAACTATAAGGTGAGCTCAGGCATCCTACCATCCCACCGCTCATTTTTTATGCGTAGAATGATACTAGCAAATGTAGGTGTTGAAGAGTCCTTGGGGACAGTGGGGTCATCCTTGTAGCCTTCATATTGTCCAAGCACCACATCCTCATCAGAGATAGGCTGTACTGCTCGCAGGACCTGTTCATCAGGAATACAAAATTTTCAGAATTTCAGCAGCACTGTCCATGAGCACTGCAAGAAGCTACAGTCAACTATAGAAAATATTCAACCTTCCCCTGGACCAGACTGACGGTGTATCATTGCATTGAATGGTTTTAGAATACCAGGTGATCTAAGGGACAAAGTGTTCGAAGGGATCTTGGCAATCTGAACCAATTCTTTGGCCATATATTAGGTATTTGATTTGCACAAACTGACATTTCAATGGCTGAAAATAGAGATCAATTAATCATGATAGAGGACCCCATAAACAACATTGAGAAACTTTTTCTGAGGGAGTTTTCACAAGAAAGAAGAGGATTAGCAGACCTTAACTTTCTCGTCTCTAACATGCTCGGGGGTGAGTGTCACTGGTTTCTCCATGGCAACCAGACACAGGACCTAACTTCAAAACAACAACATCATTAAGCTCTTTATCCATATCATATACCATTAGTGTGAATTTGCCCAATGCCCACCTGCAACCTTGACATCCATTTTACTTCTCCCCAAGGGCCTAAATTTCTCCAGAATTGATAAATTCATGCCACCTATGGAAGCCACCATTCCAACCATATCTAATCTGGAGTCTGATATTCTATGATGTCTTTCACCAACTGCTCACATCGCAACACCACAATACAAAAGACTGACACTGACCTGGAGAAGATGGTTTTGAATAATATCCCGGATAATTCTGCAGCATCCACCAGATAACAAATCAATATTCCTTGAAATGTGGACTCTTAAAGCAACCTACAGAAGCCAATCGTTTATGCAACAAACTAGCATTTGTCTAACACATAGAGTTCTACAGGATACTACACATAGGGCTTCATATGACTATTATCAGAATATAATCTGCAGAGGATCCCAGTTGTGATCCTGTGACAATCAAGGGCACAAACCCATATTCATCGAAGTAACCACCTCGTCCTTCAGTCCCAAAGTCCTCCTTGAAAACAATCTGCATTTATGCAAAGAGCCATCGTAACACAAGACCAGGATTCTGCTTGGTCTCAAGTTCACTCAACATGGAAATATTTCTCAGGGTGCAGTAAATCTACTGCATCTTCCTGCTCCTGTCACAACTCTGAACATTATCTATGCCTCAATCTAGTTTCAATTATTCTCTTCATCATACTCCACCCACCTCAACAGTTTCACATTCCTTAGTCTTTGGACATGCACAGCTTCTCCCTGATCTCACTTTCTTTACACACCTCTGCAGTATGCCAATGTGCTGATTTAACGCCATATTCAAGGAGAATTGCATACCTGAATGTTGGCAATGTTGTCTCGGTTCCAAAGGGGGACAAAGAACCGATTTGCAAATCTCATAACCAGCTGCATGTGACCAAAATGACCCCATTGCACACTTCAGAAATCACCAATGGCCCAGGCAGTAAGAGCGTGCAGAAGCTAAGTAGGAAAGAGTGGAACAATACAAATGCCAACATGATTTACATGCTGATAATCAACAAATACCATATATTGCTTTCAACACTAAAACAGGGCCAGCAATCTTACTCTGGAGTCCTGATGTATTGCAAGAGTTTTCTCTTAATCAACATATTACAGCAAAAGGAGCACCATACCAGATTCTGAACAATCTCCTTGCCAAGGTAATGATCAATTCGGTAAAGCTGCTCTTCTGTGAATAGCTTCCCCAGCTCAGAACTTAAGGCTTCAGCTGATGTCAAATCCTTTCCAAAAGGCTTTTCTACAATGACTCGTGACCAACCTCCTGTCACATGAAAACCATACAACTCAATTCACCAGCAGGAAACCTGGGCAGAGAAACATCTTTGACCTCTCTAACTCAGAACAAGACTTCTCCAACCAAATAATCCTCACCAACAGGTACACAAAGTCAGACAACCTATTGATTTGGTAAGAGGTTTATAGTTATTTGTCCACAGCATGCAACAACCCTGGATATGTTGCTTTTACAAGGATCCAGTACTCTCTCAGGAAGAACAACTCATGTAGGATGTAATCTAAGTCTATCTTTGAAAGAGCCTCTGTAGTACTATAACATCCATCCTCATCTGCATCTTGCTGTGTAAATTGAGAAAATAAAACACTATAAAGTTGACTACCATGGAGGACAACTTAGCAGGACCTTAGCAAAAGCAGAAGAAGGGATGAGAGAAAGAAAGAGGCCATACGAGGATTCATGCAATGCTTCCGAACCATTGCACTCACAATGGGGTAAATTGATGGAGGGAGTGCCAAGTAGAAGAGCCTGCGTGTTGAGCATGTTGTTCCACACTTTGCTCCTTCAGCACTTGAAATCTGCTCATTCAGCTTGACATAGCCACTTTCTTCATCATAAGGCCCAGATATGTATGTGACCTGCAATAAGAAAGATAGAATACATGAGCTCTTCATTGGTCTTGACATGCTTTTGGAACTCTAACTAGATTTTTCTAAAAAGGTGGTGCTGCACAAACAGGTGATTCAGGATTCAAATAAGACCCAATGCCAAAATCACGGAGAGATTCCTCCATAATGAATGAAAAGTAAATCCCCTGGATAATCTCAACTCAAAACACTACATAGGGCAAGAAGTTCTCTCAGCTAAAGTCTGAAAAGTATGACTAGGTTAAATGTGGTTCCAAATCCACAACAAATTCCCAGCAGAATGGCATATGACTTGGGTGGTGCCAAGGAAATGTCAAACTGAATATGTTTAAGTGCTCGCTTTAACAAGGCATCAGGTTCTAGGCTACCAAGAATCCTAAGCACACAACTACCAGGAAAAAACTCTCTGAAAGAGCTGGCTATTGATGCCCCAGATGCAGCAAACTGTACTGTTGCTTGATCCACAGGTTACTGTCAATTTTGATCTTGAATTGTGCCAAGGTGAACGAGCTTCCCCTCATTAGGACATCATAAAACAGATGAAGGATAGATGTCAAAACAGCCAGTTAAGAAAGCTCTCTGGTTACCAGACTGAGAAATTGGTTCACAACCAACGTTGGATCGATTGTGGGATCTGTCCGATCAGTTTTCAAGTACCTAGACAGCAGGGAGATGCACAAATGATACATCCCACACATCAGATGTAAAAGCAGCACAAACATTCTTTTCTGTGACATGAGCAAGAGCAATCTTTACTACTCTCCAAATTTTGATACTCATGTGTCCATATTATCGAACAATACACCTCAAACTACCTTTATTTTGTGCCCATGAGATGTGGATTCACAGGCTCTTCACAGTCATAAACACATGTCATTTAAGAATGATTCTTGTGTACTCTCAAGAGACTGTGCGTACCCACGCAGCCGATTGTGCAGTTCAGTGCTTGTCATTTTTGACCTAGCATACCCAAAAATTTGCAATTGATCATTTGGTAAAAACCCCTGTAACCCAATCAGAAACCTCACACTTAGTACCCATCAGGGAATTCTTACTAAGAGGGAGTTGACCAGTTGTCACCTTGATTTCTGAACCTCAAGTACTTGTTCATTCCTCTCAAATCTCAGCTCAGTTGCTAGCCAAATGCTGTATTGTCCTAGCAATGGTGCTTGACAGAATATCAAATCCCAGAGTGAACCTAAACTAATTGTCAAAGATGTCCTGTACTGCCATCTACAAGTGTGATCCAGTTCAACTACAATAGACCTCAAAGTTCAAAATTCATTGAACCCTTCATTTGAGCAACAATCACTTTGCTGACAATACCATCACCAATTACAGGTGCAACAGAATGATGTTCACTTGGAATGGCACAGAGAAGAGAAATACCTGTTTGTAAAGGTTGAATATGGCAGGGAATGTCTTCTTCTTTGCAAGGTCACCAGAGGCACCTAGTATAACAACTGAAAGGCAACCACCAGCAACAGTTTTTGCTTGTGCTGGAGCATGTGACTGCGGGCTTTCAATTGTTGATGGAGGGGCAATTAGGTCATCACCAAGTGTCGACGGTGATGCAACTGTTCCAGTTGTTGGTGGACTCATTGTGATTGTCAATCTGACAACACTGTGTGTGTGGCTATAGAGGATCAATGTACTGCAGCAGAAAGTTGCTTATTCAAGCTCAGCCATCAGTTGCTGAAACGGGGTTGAAGAATCTACCCTAGTAGAAATCCTGCCACCCCAACCATGAGATTTGCTCAAGATCAGCAGGAGAAGTTTACCCCTATACTTGTGGCCTTTTCTCCATGGCGAAGTTTTCACAGTATGATCTCTAGGAAGATTGAGGATTCAACTGGTAGCAACAAAACAATCCTAACTACGACTTAAAAGTAGCCTGTTAGATAAGCCATTTGCTATCAGATCCTCGCTCTGAACAAGCAAATGATACGGAGCATTGAGATTCCGCAGGTGTTGACCAGATTAGAAGCATCACAATCCAGCGAAGAAGAAGCCGACATCACAAAAAAACAAAAGGAAAAAAAAAAGTTCGGTTCCCCAGCTTGTGATGTATCCTCATAGCATGAACAGCTTTTCGCCCTGCAGAATCCGATCTAACAAAAGGCAACCTCCAAAGTATGATTCTCGTTCCTTAAGAAACGATATTCCGGCAGAGCACTAATAATACGATTTTAAACACACATTTAGAACCCGAGCAGCACCGGGCAAGCTCCGACCTCTCTGACTCTAGATAAGAAGCTCAACCACCACCAATTCAGATTCCGCAATAATGCGCCGCAGAACACAAATTCAGAATACAGAACGAGAAAGGAAACAAAAGGAAAATATTCATAAAACAACCCAACAAAAATAAAAATAAAATAAAACGAAAACATAAGTCCAGATAATGAAACGACAGGAATGGAATTGAGAATTATTTAGGTACCTTCCGGCAGCTCAAAGAGGACTGGATTGCGGACGGACCAAACCCAGCGGCGAAAGATCTTATGCGGAGAGATAATATAACAAAAATACCGAGAAAAATGAGCCAAATGCCGGGGTCCTTGCAGATGTCCGAGTCCCGAAAGAGAAGAGAAACGTTAACAGAAAGAGATAGAGAGATGGGAAAACAGCGACCTGCTGGAGCGCAAGCGATGGATGCGGTGGAGTGTTCTGCAAAGCAACAACAGCGGCGAGTGCGCAAGCGAGTCCAAAGAGGAGGGCGCAGTATCAGAAACACCGTCGTTTTTTGGCTCTTTCTACCTCTTTTTAACGGGCTGCCCGCAATCGAGGTCTTGAAACCCCCGTGTCTTCTTCCCCGTCAAGCATCAAAGTCAGAGGCCCTTAAATTGAGTAATTGGTAAGGCCCTTAAATTCAGGACTTGGAAGTTGTGGGGACTTGGTAATGCACGAGATGTAACCCCTCACTTAGGACGCTTATGAATTTGTAAGACCTTGCCTATAAGTCAACAGGACCTTATGAATTCTTAAGTGCCCTGTTTTTCAAAAAGAAACTCATATTTCTTTACTCGGGTGAAGGGTTTAAATGTAGACCCTTCTCCTATACATAATAGGCCGTTCAGTTTGTAAGTATGGTGGGGCCTCCCGCTAGCTAGGCCTTGGGTGAACCAGCACCTACACTAGTCGCCACAATAAGGACCTCGATTTTCGTTGGCTTGCTTGTAAACAACATTGTAAACGTCTCATCCCTAGACTGAATTGGGGTCTCTGAGTCCACCTTGGATGAACCAGTACCCAGGTTGGTACCATGGTAAAAACCCCAAAATCTATTTAAATTATTTAAATATCCCATGTTAAGACTAAATCAGGGTCTCTGAGTTCAAATCTAACATTTTTGAGGCTTAATGTGGCTACTAAAGGTGTATTCACACCTAATGTTAAGTCAGTGTTAAGTGAAAATCTAGGTGGCATCTGCGTGGACAGCCAATGTTAATTGGGTGATTGTTTAATATTAAGTGAATGTTAACTTAACATAAAATTTTAATGATAAATAATTTTAGGTCCTAAATGACTAGCTTGGTGTTAGGGGACATAATACTAGAGTCCTTAACACCAAGTGTGAATGTACCTTTCAAGAGGCCTCACTCCAAAAGGTGAAGGTATCAGCGTGGCTGCTGGTTAACCCTGGCCCTTAAGAATACCTTGCTCCTTGAGCATTACTTCACATAAAGCAATTGAGTTTCAAAATGTGCAACCCTTTTGTAGAGAGAAATTCCTACTCAATAACATGGCTTCCAATGACATTTGAAATTTTCTGCTAATACTTTACATTTAAGGTAATGTCCCAAGGCTGAGGCATCATCAAAAAGTTTAATTTGCTATTTGATTGGTTTGGTTTACTATCAGAAATTTTAATTTTTCAAAATTACAAAGTATATAAATATTTCATGAATCATTTGTCACATGTAAATGGGGTATAATATAATGAAGTTAGAACAAAGCTCCTCCCCCTCTCAAAGCCAAGAGGCAACCATAGCCAATATTGAAGGAGCAGCTCTACTTATTTATTGTGTGTTTCGGATGAATGACCTCTACAAATGTATACACATGTTATTAATTATTTGGAGCAGGCTTTAAGAGTTGATTGGTGGTTAAGGTATTGATTGGTGTAGTACCTTGGCAGCTTCGGCACAAATTATATTCTTTTTTTAAGTGCCAAAATTTTTGAAAAATGTTTTTTGTCAATGAAACTTTTTTTTGGTGCAGGAAATTTTGAAATATTTTGAAATATTCTGTTTCTCGAATGAAATCTTCAAAATTAATTAATTAATTATTCAACAAGCATGGGCTAAAGCCACAAAAGGTACTTCAAATCAGGGCCACGTCCTAGGAATTTCTTTAGCATATAATTGTGAGTTGTAGATATGAGGTAAGTAAGGGGGCTGTACCCGGATCAAGCTAATTCTCCAGTCATGATGTCACTTTGGAGCCATGACTACCCTCCATCTGGCCCTTGAAAGAAACCTGAATAAAGATTTCTAAATTTCGGCTTTGTAGCATTGATATGGTATTTCAAAGAAAACAAATTCACTTAATACTAAGCAACTTAGGGTTAATAAAACATGAATTCTGTGTGGTGCTTCTTATACCTTTGGAATTGTTTTAAAAAATCATGTCAAGGGCTTCTAAATTCAAGATGGGAGCTTTTGGAAACCATGTGGGGGATGTTATAACAGTTGGTCAATTGATACTATACATGTTGCTGTTGAAGGTCTCTGAAGCTGCATGAAATTGTTGTTGTTCAAATCATTCTTGGGTTTTGCTTTTGTTCATATATTCTTTTGGGTTGTTCACAGATCTGAAGTTTCTATAATCTTATTGTTGGATCACCACCCAATTTGCTTAAATATGGAAGAGATTACCCAACCTTTGCATGCATTTGCAATCAAACAACTTATTCTACGTCCTTGTATGCATGGTCACATCTATGTTGCAACAATCCCAATGCTATTTGGTCAAAGGGGTTGCACCTAATCCATATGAGTTCAACTCAATTCACAAATAAAAATCAAGAGCTTCATGAGTTGTGTTGATCACTTACTGACCAATGAGTTTGACAAGAAGTGGGGAGCAACACTTGCAAAGGATGAGTTTTAGTGTCATGATCAATTTGAAGAGTTCATGCAAATTGCACATCAAGAAATCCAAAATATGTGATCATATTTTTCTCTGTCATCACCTTGTGAAAAACAATGAACAGAAGGAGATATATGGACATCAACCCACCCACCAATACAAATGATGCTACCAACTATTGCCTAATTGATTCACATTTGTCAAGATGATGTTGGTTGAGAAACTACCCTCTTAAATCTATTTTCATCAATTGATACAAAAATGTTGTTGTGGAGTTTTCTCTGCAATCTCCAGGAGATGTGTTTGCTTCTAGAAAAAGGGTTGTAATGTGAGATGTGGTCTATGATTTTTGTCAGTGAAGAAGGCAAGGGAGGGAACAAGACCTATTTCTTAATTCTGAAAGTGGCACTGGAGGCTTAGCATAATGCAATTTGGATGCGGAATCTTCAAGCCTTCAAGAAAGCATCTGAAAGAAACGCCCTCTCCAATATGTGCCAGTGGAGGAGGACTTGCAACCCTCCACCCATAGTAATACATAAGCATTTGATCAGATGAAACACTGCCTTCCTTGCCAGTACCTTTAGTTTCTAGCTGATTCCAATCAAAGGCTTATCTATACAAGAAGCCAGAGTGTGCTATAAAAACTAGTTCTATATTTTTTGAGCACATGACATTGGATTGAGAATTCTTCCTGACTCACAACAACTAAGCAACACTAGGAGGAAATGTAAAGAAAGAAGAACTTGCAAAAATTTCCAGTGAAAAGTAGACAAAAGTAGACAGTACCTGGTGACGTCATTGGTATAGTGCATCACAAAATTAACAACTATGTCTATGGTGTCATCCTAGAACCTCCAGATGTAGCCTCAAATATTCACAGATTATAGGGATGTTTGTCACAGTATACTGTACTAGTGGTGGAGTCTGTCATGTTTCTTATGAAGGCAATAGATACAAAAGCCCATGCAATGAAAGAGAAGATTCCTATAGCGAGCAGAAGTGAAAATCCTGCTGCCATCATATCCATGCACCGGTGGAAAAACACCCCCAACATCACTCCTGATTTTTTCAAGGAAAGTGTACTTCCCCTTCTGTGACAGGAAGTTCACAGATTTGGTTTTTTTCCTTCAGTCATAGAACCTCAAGCAGTCCATTGATTGATTCCTGTAAGCATCATGGGTAGATAAAAAACTAGCTCTTTCAAACGACTGGCAAACAACTACTTCTAGAAACTGAATAATTCTTCTCCATGCAACACTCGAATACAACAAGCTATCCAAATTTGCTGCGACCCATGACTTGAGGATCCCAGCTGATTCAATTTTTTGAGCATGATTTTGAGGGCGACCTTGTAACCCTCTTACTAAACTTAAAACAATTTGTCAACAATTTTTACAATGCAAAGAACACCACAACCTGTTGAGTACAATCATCTTTACTGCAATTTTTCTGCCTTAGGGTTTTGAGGGTTCAGGATTTGAAGAAAAAACCAAGCATGAAAACAGAGACATGATGAGCGGAACATACCTCTAGAGCCTTTCTTTACACAGGCTCCAAAGAGCTTGATTGCAGCCATTCCCTAGCTAACAAATTGTTGAACCGCCTTCATAGCAAGCCAAGAACAACCTGAAATTCCATGCACTTGAAATTGAGCACACGCCTACTTTCCCTTCCTCTCCAAATGCAACTATCCTCAAGGAACCCCTACAATCTTGTCATTTTCTTCCCGAACTTAATATTCAATCCAACTCACATGTAACTACAGACAGACCACATGTAACAGGTGCAATCTATACAGGTTTCTTTCCCCTCCCATCGTCATACCAGGAATTCTTTCTCACCCATGACTCGCATTGTAAAAACCCTGTCTTGTGCACAGAACGCACGTCACGAACTTGCATCCCAGTGACGGATTTTCGTTCCACAATGCGAGAGACTTCAGCAGGCTCTTCGATCGTGGACGGCTGGGTGCAGGGGAGGAAGGAAAGGCAGAGGGTGCGGTCACCCACATGCATGTCCGTCAAGCAAGAAAAGGTCCTTATAGAGAGACCCTTCAGCACCATAAGGTCCTTATAGAGAGACCCTTCAGCACCATAAGGTCCTTATAGAGAGACCCTTCAGCACCATAAGGTCCTTATGGACACACCCTTCAGCAACTAAGGTCCTTATGGAGAGACCCTTCAGCATCTAAGGTCCTTTATGGAGGGACCCTTCAGCATCTAGGGTCCTTATGGACATACTCTTCAGCAACTAAGGTCCTTATGGAGAGACACTTCAGCATCTAGGGCCATCATGAAGAGACCCTTCAAAATCTTTATATTCAGGATCCGGATCCAAATCTCATGCATTGACATGTCCAGAGGCACCCTTCTAAGGACCTTTCTGTACTGAAAAAGGACCATTTATGGCACATTTTGTGCAGTACTCCATCACTGGGTGAGCCTGTGATTCAGGGAGCAGCCTTTTTTTTTTTTTAAAATGATAAAATGAATGGGAGTTTCAATTGTTAAAAGTCAAATTCAAAAATAGAGAAAATCACCATATTCCTATATTCAGTTTGAGTAAGCAGCCAAATAATATGAAAGGATGTTTAAGCTCTCGTGCTTTCATATCTAGTTCATTGCCCAAATTTGGCTAAATCTTCTGATGGATGTTTAAGCTTTGGTGCTTTCATATCTAGTTCATTGCCCAAATTTGGCTAAATCTTCTTATGGATGTTTAAGCTTTCATGCTTTCATATCTAGTTCATTGGCCAAATTTGGCTAAATCTTCTTATGGATGATCATCCCCACTTTTGTTGAATCTCTTCCTATGGATGATTGTCACTTTGGTTGCATCAGAAAATTCCTTCAAAAAATCATTTTGCAAGAGGGCAAGCTCAATGACAATGTAATTGGCAAATTACGCCACATAAACACTCCATTCCATAGTGTTAAGTGTGCATCGAACTCATTGGAACACAACACAACTACAAGGGGAATCTCGCAAAATCTATTGGTTAGACAATCACCAAGGGCAGCCAATTTTGCACAACTAAAGGTGCGTTCACACTTGGTGTTAGGGACTCTAGTGTTGAGTCCTCTAACATCATGCTAGTCATTTAAGACTTAAACCTACTTATGAAAGTTTTATTTTAAGTTAACATTCACTTAATATTAAAGGATCACCTACTTTACATTGTGTGTCACCTAGGATGTCACTTAGATTTTCATTTAACACTGACTTAACATCAAGTGTGAATGCACCATAAAAAGTTGAATATTGTAAGTATTTATAAAAAGGCGCGACCTTTACAACATTAGATAATTTAGGTTATAGGTTCAGTAGTTTAGGTTAAAGTAGGTTCTTATGTAACTAATGTATGTGTGGAAATCTTGTGGCAACATGTGCAGGCGGGTTCAATTAGCAAGCACCTTGGAGTGACCCAATGCACACCAACTCAAAATGATGCACCAAATTGGCATCATAGGCTTAGTGCCTTAGAAGGAATGGTGGCTCAAATAGCTGATGTCATGTCTAGAAACTATCTGAAAGTCACAACAGAAGATACTACTAAGGATGGGGATGTAGCCTAGGAGGGGGTTTGGAACTATGAGGATTAATTTTTGATTAATCCCTTTCAGCACATAGGTAGACTATCAAACATACTTCAAATTAACACTTGCAATATTCATCATTCACATGATTTCCAACATGAAACTTTACATTCTTTTGGGATAAGATCACCCATGCGCCTAAAGTCGAATCTTTATGTGAAAATTACATTGCAAGGGAGTTCATCACACGTGCCTAAAAATTCTCCTTTTCGGGGATCATTCACCAAAGATTATAAAGTTTACATCATGGTATTCACAATAATCTCCACATTTTATTTCTTCAAGGATTCTTATTCACATACGATATTTCTACAAATCTTGATCCAACTAACAACATGAAGTTATTGAATGCAAATTATGAACCCAAAAGTTTCAATCTCTACCCCTTGTATACTTGAAAGAAAGAAATGGATGAATAGTTAACCACATTCATTTACATCTATTCCCCATGTATCAAACCAATTATAAGTGCCACTTATAACTTTTCATCTTTCTATGGAAAGGTTTTACATTATTGGGAATCTAGGATTTGGTCAAGTCTACATACTTGACCTCCCATTATTATTAACCCAAAATAGTTATATAAATTATTCATAATCAACCCTTATGCCCCTAGTCAAAAGATTCTCCTTCTAGGGCCCATGAGGTTCATTATTTTATTTCCTATTTTTATCCATGTTATTACCCCAACACCAATAATATTATTTGTAATTACTAATAATTATTTTGTTGTTACAAGGACATTCATCAAAACCAATCAACTAAGGGGAAAACACCTTAGGATCTTGGCAAATCTTCTTAAAGTAGTGTATTTTTCACAACATACATCATGAATCCCTAAAGTTTGCATGATCAAAGTCAAGTAATTATATGACCTTGACCATTTGGGACTAACTGGATAATGAGTGACATAAAAATTAAATAGATTTAGCATTCAATAGCCATGATCTTTCAATTTATTTCCTGACTATAGTTTCATACCCAAGATGATGTTTAAAAGTGCAGAACATAATTCAACACATAGCTCATGCAAGTTGATAAAGGTTGAAGGTGTTCATCAACCACTTTACCTTTTTTTAAAACTAGATTACTAGCTTCCATATTTGATCTTTTTGGGAACTATTGAAATATGAATTGTAAGTTTCTATCAATTTTCACATACTATACCCATGGTGGACTTGAACAATGGGTTTATTGATTATACCCATGTATAAATAAACATTGAATTTTCTGTGGTAACTATGAATCATCATTTTATTTTGGTGTTCTTGTATAGGATGAAGGGAATGGAAATTTTGGCCCAAGTAAATTGGCATGTAAATTAGTTCCAACAACCCAATTGGAAGCGGATGGTACTCTTAAACATGTATCATCTTTACTAGCAACATTGAGGATTATATGAACAATTGCAAGTGTTCAACAAAATTAATTAAAAAGATGAATTGACTTAGTTGAAGTATATTGAGGGCATGGAAGGGTGTATGAACAATTGCAAATGGTGACAAAGGTTAATTGAAGTGGATAAACCTAATTGCAATATTTATCAAAGCCATCCAAAGGGACTACTTCAACATCTACAAACGATAATGGAAGCTAACTAAAGTATATAGACCTAATTGAAGTATATTGAAGCCATGTAGGAATTACTTCAACAATTGCAAACGGTAACAAATAAGAACAAACTTAGTTAAAGTATATTGAGGCCATGGAGGGATTGTGGTAACAAATTGCATATGGTGATATTAGAGGTGAATTGAAATGCATAAGCCTAATTGAGGATTATTGAAACCAAGGAAACAAATTACATGTCATGACAATGTGTGTGTGTAAGGTCAATGTAATCCAATGACCAAGTCAAGGGACATGTCCAACTTCATAATTCTACAGAGGGCATGAATGAGGAGACTACCAAAGTGGCGAGTGGCTTGGAGGTGGATCACTGGGACGTTGAAATGACAAAACACCATAGAAAGTGAAAGAATCCATCCCCTAGCAAATATGCCACCAAATTAACAAAGGTGGAGGCAAGTGATTGATGGGGCAATTTGTATTTATTTGAGTTTGATTGCTTGCATAATGTTTTTAGGATGGGTGGCCATCTAATAGGATTAGGTATTTCGATCCTTAGAAGAACTCGCAATATTGTTGTTTCCATGTTTTTCTAGTGGTCAAACCCAATTATGATTCAAGCTCCATGTATAAGGTAAGAAAGTCATTGCAAATGGGGGCTTGCCAACATCCCCACCTCATAAATTGAGGTCTTTGGAAGCCTAGTTACAATAGATCCCTTCTACACATGTTCATCAATTTCCAAGAATTTTGTTGTCAAGTCACAAAAATTACAACATAACATTCAATAAGTCTAAGTTGTAATTTGTTTTCAAGTTTTGTGTTGATTTGATTTTGTAATGTCAAGTTACGAGGTGCATATTGTTTTTGGGGTGGGACAAGGAACCAAAAGTTCAGATGATGTTATTTGCACATCTCCAAGTTGCAGATCATTGAGATATGCAAAGGTAGTGGTATTATTTGATTATTGTTTCTTTCAATTTATACACCAGGAATTTGATTTGAAAAATAATGACTTTATCACCATGGTGGATGGTCTGCTTATTCATGAGATGGATTGAATGTGGCTTTTATGTAGGTCCTTAAACCAAGGATGAAGGTAGACTTGCTTGACCCTTTCAATGGAATGTTTTATGTTATGGATCAAATTTGTGGTGTGCAAGGCATGACCTTCCATGGCAACCTTATTGAACCTAGGATTTGCAACATAGTTGTGATGGGTATTAAAAAAGGTTCAATGGAAGTACCATCCACAAGCCTAGTTGCTTCAAAGATGAAGGACATGACAAATGGAATTGTTATGGCACAAGAAACATATAGTCATTTGTAAGTCGTTTGCCCAAAGCACAAATCGAGGACAACTTGTTTGTAGGTGTTGCATGAACGTAGGTTATGTACAAGGTACTGGAAAAATAGTTAACTAGTGATAGTTCTTGGTTTTTAATGTAGATCATTGGGACATGAGATAAATTGTTGTCAATGGAAACTACTCTCTAAATCACGGTAATATATAGACAATTTATGCATTTGTAGTTTTTGAGTTCCATTTGAATGTGAATTATTTGTTGATGAAACCAAACATGTTTTATAAAACTCTTTCTATTCATATAGCTCCTTTTAAATGTGGATGTTTATAGAACAATTTTAGTCAAATGAACAAAAATCATTATCATAAAAAAAAATCTAAAATGAAAAAAACCAATAATGTTGAAATTATAACTAGTCAAGATCAACAACAAAAACATTAGACTTTGGAACATGTATCAGTTTGAAAAGACATGTTGTATTTCACTATATGTGGTCATAAGGTAAGGTGCTAAATTTGCACAATTGACCATTATCAATTAAGAAAAACAAATGTCTCTTGACTTGTCTTGGTCAAATAAGTCATTGCAATTGAGATCTTTAGGGGGAAATCAATGGTCAAAAGTCAAATCCTAATAATTGATAATAAAACAACATGTGTCAATATAAAAACAGGACATGTGGCACTCTACAATTCGCAAACCTACACCATATAGATTCAAAATAGTAAAAAGATATCTTGTGTTTTTTGACTAAATATAATAACAAAAACACATGCATGAAGAACTTGGATTAGTCAATTAAGAGATTGGCCTATTTGACTAATTATTGTCAAATAGGTCAGATATTATCATAAGGGTTGTCTTATCAACAAGCCAAAACCACGATGATATGGCACAAACATAATGACATGTGTACATAAAAGATGGGCTTAAAGGGTGACACTTGGTGTATTCTCATTCTTGTCATTTATTGACACATGGTATCTTCTAATTGGTGAAACCATTTGGTCAATTGATTAACATTCTAACTAACAATCAAGATGACATTTGACAAATTGATTAATCAAGAATGACAACAATCAAATACATTGGCAATCAAAAAATATGTCAAATAAACTAGCAATAAAAAACAACAATAGTCAAATGAGCTAGTAGTCAAATGAACCAATGTCGAAATTTACTTGTCCAAGGTGATTAACAAGTCAAAAAGACAAATGTCACATTTTCATATTTTTTGACCAAATTTCTTAGTCAATTAAACCATGATTTGTAGTAATGATTACAACTAATTACTCAATTGGCACAATACGTTCACAAACCTTCTTTCTTCATAAAAATCTCCATTTCACCTTCTAAGCAATGTAATTTGAAGAGTTTTCAATTTTTTGAAACATTCGAAACTCAAATTTTGATCAAAATTTTGTTTATTTGAAACAATAAAAATGTGGTTTATAACTAAAGAATGTAAAATTCCTCTAATTGAATCTTGTTTCAATAGGGACACTCATAAATAATTACATTAAAAAGATTAGCTATCGGCCACTCAATGCATAAGTATGGCATTTTGATTTAATCACTCTTAGATCACTTTGATACCATATAAAAAGATGGATACAATTTGTTGATATTTCATTGATCAAGTAAATGGAAAAATACATACCTCAAACTACAACTTTCATGATATACATGACCTCTTTACAAGATGTATGGGCAAAGAGGCATCATATAATATTATATTAGTTGAGGCATCCACATAGTCATGTTGTATGTTTTATTTACTTTATTTATAAATAAACTAGACATGACAAAATGCATTCCTACATTTTAAAAGGGCATTGTTGACTCTCAATCAAGCATGTTTATTCTTCCAACAATACTTGCAAAACTTGGAATTTCTTGATATATTTGTATTATTTTAGCTCTCAAATCCCGCAATCTCATTTTTTCCATTCAACAATATATATGGCTTTGAATTGTTGTAATGATCTCAGTTTCATGGCATTCCATAACAATTACCATTTTCTTTTAATTAAGTACCATGGTTGCCTTTAATTGCAAATTGTTTTACCTCATGTTTATAACCAAGTGGGTGCATTATGTACCGAAATAAATAAATAAATATTTTGAGTTCCAAGTCTATGGTTAAAACAAATTAAACCATTTGCACTTCGATTTGATAAAATCATCTTTCATATATTCCCATCACATTACTACTTTTGTACAACTCTTTGTCATTTTTTTTGCAAAAGCATTTCAACTATATATTTGGTTTATTCATTAATTGTTTTTGTTTATGCCAACAATGTTGACAACAAGTTATTTTGTTATTGATTCATCCGTGGTACATCTTACATTTCCTATAACTTTGACATAATTTGTAATACCTATGGATTTGACTAAACACTTGGTTGTTCACATTTAAAATTAATAAATAAAACCTTTTTTTGTGTTTTATTGTTTACTAATATTCCTATGTCCACATTTCATTGAAATTACATATACATACAATCTTTAGATTATGATGATCGCTCACCTTGGCCAATTCAAATCCCTTGGAAAAATCCTTTCCATAGGCACTCACTAGTTATGTTTTAATATGACATTTAACATGAATGCACAAAAAAATAGAAACTTGCAAGGAGGAGGTTCATTCATTTAAGTACATTCAACAATTTTACCTTATCTTTTCTCTTTTGCATCAAACTTTATATACATAATAAAATGAGAAGCCACATTCCTCTTGCACAAGACATGCCAATTACATTCTTTCAAAATGCAAGTAGTTTATCACTTTTTTAAAGGATTTAGAATTGTTTCTCTAAAGAATCAAACTTTCAAGATATCACATTTATACCAATGTTGTACATTATGCAAAATTCAAATTCACATGCATTCAACATATTAAAAAGTTATGATGCTCTTGAGGCTTTCGTTATGCCATTTTATACTTATAAGAAAGTTTTTGTTTGTTGTTTAACAACCTCTTTCTCAATAAGTTTCTTGAGTCATTATGGGAACTTCCGAGGTTACTTCGTAACCTATTCTAATAAATTCTGAAGAACCTTCCTAATTTTTTTTTAAAGAACTCATTAAACACCTTTTTTTTTAAAATAAACATTGTTGCAGAGGGACTTTTGTTGTTCCTCATTTGAGTTTTTAAATTTATTTTCCTCAGAAAAAATGTTGTTAAATTATAAAAGTTATCAGTAAACCTTTTCAACATAATGGGATTCTAAGCTTAATTTTGAAATGTCAATGATAGGATTTCCATTTCCTCGTATACTTGATTTAGGTTTGAATAGGATGAGTTCACAAACATGGAACAACATTCAACCTTTACACAATTGTTTTGGAACATGTTCATTTCATCCAGCCTCACCTCAAAAAAACCTTGTCTAATGTGGGAAAGCACATGAATCATGGACAACAATATAAACAAGGGTAGGTTGCAAGTAATGTTGTTAGGCTCAAGGGTATGCATGAGGTTCTCCAATCAAGTCTAGGTTAGCTTCTAGGATACTTGGATTGAAGGTTCATAATTTTGCGAGAATCGAAATTGGATCCAGGTTGGGAACTAGCCTCTTGTTGAACCCTAGAACCAAGACTTGGACCAGGCTACCTTCCTCTTTTAAAGAGGTTTAAATTCACTAGTTGCCTAGGTGTAAAGTGCGAAAGGCCAAAGTGCCAAATTAAAGGCTCTACTTTGTAGGCAAGTTTTAAATTTTAATTGGTTGCACATGATTAATAATAACATTGAATCTTTTGTTTTGGGCTTTTGTACACTAGTTGAACAAAACAAATATTGCACATAATTTTTAATTTAGTTGTGTCTAATGTAGATAGAACCTCACTTTATCTTAAACCAGACCAAACTCCATGCTTTGGGAAATGTCCAACACCAAAGGTTTTACAAAACCAAAAAACCCAAATTTAGACCTGCATCACAAGTTCTATCAAAACCCCCAAAAAAATTGTAAACTAGAACCAAAGGTTTCTTTCAAAATCAAGAACTGGACAACATTGGTTGCAAGGTCATATTTCAGGTTATTATGCGATTAGTCATTAATGGTCTTGAAGGCTTTCAATTGAGCTTGAGTTGTTCTCAAAAGAACTAGGTCAATTTTGAGGACTGCCAAAATGGGACTATCCATGCAGTTAGAAAACCTTAAGATATCTCTGTGTCTCTCTTCTTGTAGCTATTGGGTTACCCTTGCAACTAATACACTGGTTTCTACCTCACCAAGATTCTAGTACCTTTCTAGAAATGAAGGTAATGGATGCCATCATGGGGCACACAATTCTTCTTAGATCTCAGGCCACTGGAGATGTTGGTAGAATGTGATGGCAATAGCATTTTTCGAAAGCTAACACAAATTTACCTGGACATTGTCAGTTTTGAGCTTGTTAAGTGTCTGAAACAGGTTTGTCTGTGCAGCATTTGTAGAAAGTGAAGTTCAACATTACCAACACAAATGCTGGAAGTGAAACCAGCAACAATGATGCTCAGAGAACAGTTTTAACCCAGAAAACAGAATCATGACTGAAAAGCAGAGGACTATTATTCATTCCCAGGACAGCAAATCGGTGAAAGTATTATTCATTTCAATGTTTCTCTACATGTTTGGTGGCTTTCATTTCATGCTAAAATAAGTGTTGGACACACTTTGTATCTTCATATCCCACAACTGGGGCCAGAGATATCCACCCCACAACACACAAGTTAGTGCAATAACTTGTTCATTGGAAGCTACAGGACAGCAAGACCAGCCCCTTTCAAGAGCTCCTCAGCAGCTATTCAACGAATGTTCAAAGTTCCACCAATTACAACTTGGCAGCCCATGTGTCAGCTGCAAGCTGTACGTGTCCTACAAGGCGACACACAAGCATGGATGTCCAAAGGTTCATTCACAACACCAGATGTCCTGCTCTCAAGCCATTGTAAACACATGATTTTGCTACATGCTAATCACTACACATGATCACATTTTCTGTTAAGATGGGTACATGTCACTGTGTCAATGGACGGTTTCCACTCCCAGGTGGAATGTTAGGAGTACATAAGTAAACTTGCGTGAGCTTGGCTGTACTGCAAACACTCCCATCTGCGTGTAAAAGAATGGAGTGAATTGGGCCCATGACATCTCTGACCATCAAAGGCAGATAAATATCCCACTTATAAGGTTCATAAGGTTCACCTTATTGTCCTGTTTCCAGCATAAGCCCACACCTGTAACATCCACATGCAAGTAATGAAGAAAACCTCCCAGTATGACAATTCAAAGGTTACAGAAATGCTATTGGACAAAACTGTGAAACTTTTAGTTCTCTGAAAGAGCACACTGACCTTTAGGGATGTATCCCAACTTCCTGTACACAGTGCACTACCATCTGATGCCATGCCAAGGCAGCTTACTCGACTACTGTGTCCCTCTCCCATACCACCTCCTAGATTTGTTATCACCTACATCAAGGCCAATTGGACGTCAGATGGCAAACTGCAGTGTCTTATTCTCTCTAAAATGTCTTCTTGATTAGACTGCTGATAACTATATTCCTAGAAACACCTCCAGACACCCTGAAGTGTAACTTCTATTCTCTCTTTGAAGAATAGGCACTTCTCAAATTACTTTAAACCCCATGCCAAGTTCAAAATTATCACACATGATGTTCCAAAAGTTATAATGAAAACTGGCAGAGTTCTGAGGTCTGTGTATGGAAGAGCCACAAAGTGACCTACTAATGATCTGCACAGCAGAATGAAAAAGAATGGACTTTCTACAGTTTTTTGCTCTAAACCATCTGGACATCAAACATTTTGCTACAAGGAGCACTGTAATAACTGCTCTGAAATATTGTGATCATGCCACAAGAACCACACAAGACCAAAACTTTAAGCAACCTAAAGTGATAGCAACCACACCTCAGCCAGAAGGGTGTCCCAGACATAGCAGTTGCCATTGGTATAGCCAGCAAATAGGAGACGCCCTGAATAAGAGAAAGCAATAGAGGTGACATTGGAAGGGCCCCTTGAGGTGGAATGCTGGTCATGATAGTGCTGTAGCTCATGCCCAGTACGCGTATCAAACAGACGACATACTCCATCATCACTCCCTGTCCCAAAATAGCGGCCATCAGGCAAGAACTGCACCGTATTCACATCACCACCCTGACCTTGAAAAGTGTGCAATGCCCGAGCAGGTGTTCTTGTGTCCCATAGCTTTGCTGTTGAATCACATGATCCTGAGACGAACAAGCTTGAGTCCTTTGTGCTAATGGAAACACTGCCACCACCCTTCTCAACAGTCACTGTCTGCAATGCATCTTATCCTTTTAAGATTTCCCCAAAGTAAACTAGCAGGACAAATATCTTACAATATCATGTTTCTGTACACATAATGGCAGATATGAGTGTTTCCCTACAAATGAATAGTATCATCAGATTCCATGGGCAAGCCATGGGGCCACATAGGGCAAGATACTTCACAATTCCAAGTTGTACCTTTCTGCCCTTGAGCAACTCAATTTTTTGTTTTGCAATGGAGAGGTTCAAGAGAAAACCTTTGCAGACAAGAAAGTCCCAGCCAGTCATTTTGGAGTCATTCTGTGAAAAGGGTTGCTGAAACCTAAGCAATTGCCAAGCTCTTCTCACATGGTATGCAACCACCTTGCACTCTGAGGATAACTTAGGGCAAGCAGATATTCACCTCATGATGTCCCCATTATGTCCAGATGGAGAGTCTCCTCCAAAAGTCTGTATGCGCTTGTTGGCTTCAGCATCCCACAAAATGCATGTTTGGTCTCCAGAGCTGGTGAGAATATGGGCTTCATGATCAGGCACATAGCGACAACATGAGAGATAGCCCTTATGGCCCATCAGTGTGCGGGAAACAGGCAGGTTACCCTCCTTGTCAGGTGAAGAACTGAGATGGAAAATCGAACAGACATTATCCAATCCACCACAGGCCACTGCAGTTCCAGCCGGTGAGAATGCTGCTGTCATGACCCATGCACAAGCCAGTTTGATGGCATGTGTCTTTTGGCTTGATACTGCATTCCATACAATAAGCCGTCCATCTTGTGATGCTGACACAATCCGTGTGCTCTCCACGTATGACCAATCCAGTGAATATATCTGACATTTTACCTTGAGTGTCACTTTACAACAGAGTGTTGCAGACAGAATTTGTGATGCAAACTACAATGTTGTTCTGTTGAAAAAGATTCTAAACTGATCAGCTTCTGCATCTCGATTTGAGTTTCACAGCTCACATTACCTATGCGTCTCCAATTGTGACATGGAGAGAGGCGATGGCAAACATACCTTGCCTGTATGTCCTTGCAGTGTTCTGCAGCACTTGAATTCGTTGACATTCAACCTGACAGGTTTACAGCCATATTGCCTTGAGTATCTGACCACTGTGCAGTTATATCCAAAAGGAAAAAAAAAATTAGTCAGCAGGGGAAGTAGCAATGCGAGAGTCGAGAGAAAAATTCCTACAGAGGGAGCCTGAATACAGACGGTCACTTCAATACTCTCAAGCAATATTTCAAAGTCGAGCCCCTACTCTCTGGAGTATAAGCAGCTGACCTAATCTTCCCCCTGAGAACCTTCATCTCTACGTTCCTGCAGCAGCGGCCAGCAGCAGCAATCGATACAATGCCACAAAATCCAGTTCCCAGACTAGAGCAAAATTTCCCCTTTCTTAGACACGGAAATAAATAGAATGCTTTACATCGACTTCCCGTATTGAAGAAAAACCTCAAAATGAAAGCACAAGAAAAGAAAGACTATACAATGACAGCGAGAGAGACACACAGAGAGGGGGGGGAGAAGAGTATAGTGGGATGCAGAGAGAAAAAAACAAACAGTCAATGTCGGACAACTGCGCGCGCCGCTCTCGCAATCGCTCCCGCAGCTCCTGCACTTGCTGCTGAGCCACGCTGTGACGCTCTCCTACTTCGGACAGCGACATGGCTGCTTGTAGGCAACGCACAATGGCCACTCTTGCGTTGCCGGCATCACTACAACGATGCCGCCCGCCGGCCCGCCCGCACTGCGCTGTGGCACCCGTCCGTCCGTCGCTGAGCGTCCGTAGTGTGCGAGACGATCAAAGCCCACATCAAAGCGACAGCACTGAGTGTACTGTACGTACGAAAATACAGGACGGATGAAAATACGGAATACACAAGTGTGAAACGTAAATTGAGACCTAATAAGGGCATTTATACTTTTCGCGTTGTGTACAATCCCCTACGCCCATCGTTGTTAAAGAGCATCTCCACCGATTCGATCGCTCAGTATGTGACCGTGCAAAAATATTTCTCACATCCAAGTTTTGGTTACTAACTTATTTCCAATCCCACCCATAAAACTGAAACTGAGACTGCAAGTAGGTGGGAGACTACTAATAGCAAACCACTTGGACCAATCAAACTATCTAGCCAATCAGAAATAGGGCGCAATCAATAGATACAATCTGAATGAACCTCATCGAAGATTTTCCCACTGCAGGGTCACATACTGAGCGTTGCTGGAGACGAGACGCTCTTAATGCATTCAGTACAACAGTACTACTGCTGCAATTCTTTTTTTCCCTGAATTTGCCATTTGGTCCATTTTTCTTCACCTTGACAATTTTTTAAAGATATTAGTGTGGCCTTTGCCGTTGGCCCAAGTGTGAACTCGTCCATGTCCTCAACTGATTTTTCCTTCCAAAACCTGGTTTTTTTGGGATTTTTTTGAATTTTCAGGGGCAAAAATCACTTTAAAATCAATATCCCTCACATTCAAAATCCAAATCTTATCAAATAAATTCCATTAAATCCTGCTCATCAAGATCTTTCCAACAACACCAAAGGCACATTCCAATTCCTCCTAAATTTTTAGCTACGATTTAGTTTAATTTCAGTGAAGAAATCATTCAATATTCCAAAACTTTTGCACTGCAAGTCCAAACACCATGGAACCAAGCCAATGTACCCCTCCTCCTCAAGAGCTTTCCAAAGAGACCAAGAACACGATCTGAAGCATCCCAGTTCGGTGGATCTCATCAGTACAAAACAAGCAAACTACCTTGCTTCATAGATAAATTTTGGGGCATGTGACGAGTGCTAGGGGGTATGTAACATGCCACAAGACCCTTGGCATGTTATGCACCCCCCCTTATTACTTGTAACATGGGAGGTTGAAAAAAAAGACAAGGTGAATAAAAAAGGGGCAAAGGGCAGACTGGGTGGGTGGTGTTCCTCTAAATGGCAGAAATTCCACTCCCAATCACCCATACTTGTTTGCATAACTACCACTTTGGCAAGTTACAACCCATGTGCAAAACAAAACGAAGGATGCCATGCCACGCCACGGCTTGCACTCTTGTGGCATGAGTATGTTCCAACAATACGAAGGATTTGACAATTTGAGGGTGCGACAATGTAATGAGGTTCAAATTCACTCACTCCCTAAACCCTACCTACCTTACCTATAGAGGGAAAAAAAATGACCCTACCTAACATCCTCTCAAGCACAAAGAACACATTATTGCAAGCCTAACATTTTATATTCAAGCACATTTTGCAAGCTCATCTCAACACACTACATTGATGTTCAAGTGCATTCTCCTACAAGTTCGACATTCCACATCATGCTCACATGCACATTATTACAAGCTCGACCTTCTACACCGATGTTTAAGCACATGCTACTACAAACTTGACATTTTACAAGCTCAACCTTTGACACCATTGTTCAAGTGCATGCTATTACAAGCTCAACATTTTACATTAATGGTCAAAGGCATGCATTTGCAAGTTTGACACTTTAGGTCGGTGTTCAAGTGCATGTTGTTGATAGTTCCACACTCTATACCAACATTGTTCAACAAGAACCTAATTCCTTGAAGTCACATCATGTTATTGATAAATCTTCCAACTACTAAGAGTCCCATTTTGTCAATGATAATGTGCTAAAAGGTGCACCCTTCTCTACAATATAGAACTCTAAACCATTTTGACCTTTTTAAAAATGAGGCTTTTCGTCCACTTGTGTAGTTTTGAACCATCCATTTTGTTGTTCAATAAAACATTCACCTCCAAAGAATAGGTTTAATACATGAACTTCCCATCAATGTATGCATGGTAAGGTGGACCAATTTGGAAGTAACACAATCCACTTTTCTACAACCTACGTGTGATTCTAATTGTTATATTGTTTTATACATATTGGAATTGTTAAACGGGGTTCATTTTGAAGTTATAGACTTCAATATGTATAATACAAAATTGATTGGTATGAAAATTTCATAAAATTATAGGAGTTATGGACTTTTGAAATTGAAAATCAAAGTTTGTTACATTGACACCAATTAATGGGTGGATTTTGGTATGGTTCCATGATGGACCTCAAAATTTATTAAAGACTTGGCTTTAGTTTTAAAATGTAATCATGAACACAAGATTGAAAGGTTTTAGTCTATATTTAATGTAAATTATTACCTTTGGATTTTTATCTAATGAAAAAACCCAAATATTTTTCAAAAGTCCATTTCATCTTGAAAAAAACAAGAATTGAGTTGAAATTGTCATACATGTATTGATCAACGAGCTTTAAAATGGTCAACATTTTAATGGGAAAAAAATGCTTAAAATCAATGCACTATTGCTATTTGATTACCGAAAAAAAATATGGGGCTCAAAAAAACAAAGGAAATGGACTTTCAAATTAGGGAACTTTTGCCATTTTTTGGTCCACCTGACCATTCACTTGCCTTATAGACCCATTACTTTTAATGTTTTCCTTATAATGATTAATTTGTAAAAATTATATCATATTTTTACATCGTGAGAACATATTCAAATTATACCTTGCCCCTTTTCATTAAACAAAAATATTAATCAAGTAGTTAGTAGCACAAGTTATGTTGATAGTTTGACAAAACTCATAATGCAACATTATATTTTTGTTGCCTAATATAATATATTTGTATATTCATCATAAAAGGGGCAATGATGGGCAAACACAACAAACACTTGAGGTGGATTAGGAACAAGATCATTCACTTCTTTAATTTTTTTGGAACCTTGCAATTATTATGTGAAATTTGTTCATTTGGCACCATGGTTCCAATGTGGTTAGGAGTTGGAGCTTTGTAATCCACAACAAAGCCCAAAGAGGAAAATGGCACATTGGCCCAGAGCTTAAGGAGTTAAAATCCACCGCAAAGCTTGCAAAAGATATAAATCCATCAAATTACAAGTAGGCACTAATAGAAAATGTATTATCTATTGGTGGTTCATTCCAAGCCTATAAACCAACATATAAATTCATGTTGTGCTACAAATGTATTTTGAAATTAATTTGTTGATATCATTGTTGCATGATGTAATTGTGATTGACCACATTTATTTTGGAAGAACATTATATCTAATATATATAAGGGAAAAAGGTGAATAAATTGTTTATGTAAAATTTTCCAAGGTGAAGCCTTAAGGTGGGGGTTTTCCCAAAATAAGGTGTTTAAGGTGAGGTAATATCCAAATTTAGCTTCACACTTGGGGAATCCAAATTGGATCAACCAAAGTACATACTCAAAACACAAGATCATGAATCTATGGATTCAGAAATGGTCAGATTATATCAAGGGTTTGTTCATTTTGTGAGGAAAGACATGTAATCATGGATTTTCCTTTTGTGCTTTTTCACATCAAAGTGGGTATTCTTAAACATGTGGAGTTATATAATTTGGTAGGAACATTAATGGATCAAACACTAGCACAAGAACCAAGAATTCTTATAATTTAGAATAGATTGAGAAGCATGGAATTGGGAAGCCAATTGGGCCCATAAAGTCAACAGATTCATCCATTTGTTCATATTAGGAATAGAGAACCAAAAGTGTACTCACATCCACATTCTACACCACAAAGGATACCATTGGGTAACCACAGATTAGAACATCGTTAGACTATAGTCAATAAAACTTCACCAATTGTGTTAAAAATGGCAATTGTTGAAACCCAAAGACAACTTATTGGAATAGACATTACTTAATCATTAGATGTGGGTATAACAACCACAAAAGTTGAGACATTTGTTGCGCCTACCATGGATATTGTTAAAAAGGGAATATTAATTGGATCTACAACACAGTTGGGTAGTGGATTGGGTGGAGTCTTGACATGAAGGAAATTGAATGGGAATACAACATTACCAATAGCAACTATTGGAGTTGTTGGGACATCTCAAATGATGTTTACCAATCCGATAATGATTACTCATGTGAATAGGATCACAGATTAACCACTGATGAACTCAATGGCTCCTAAAAGGTATAGAAATGTAAATGCAATGAATTCAAAAGGAAAATACAAAGAAGCATTTGCTGTAACTACATCGATTCTTGATCACAAATATGGCCATTACGTTAGGCCAAACATGGTAGCTCTTAAGTATCCTAATTTCAAAAAAGATGTTAATCTAAATGCTCATGTCAAAGTGTTCAATTTTGTAGTAAAAGTAAATGTAGAGACTTATAAAAAGTATATCATCAACGCATTTAACTATACACTAAAATATACAACATCAGAATGGTGTCATAATTACATGTCGGAATTCCCTAACTATACTTTTTCGGAACTTACACAAACATTTTGCAAACATCATCGAGAAATTCAAAATGATAAACAAATATACATGGAGCTAAAGAATATGAAGTAGGAGGAGATTGAAAGGGTGGAGGTTTACTATGAACATATTTAGAACTTGGCTCATGGTTTACAAGTACTAACCACAGACAATTTTTTTACTATCGTGTGTAGAACGAATTTGTAATCATACCTTAGAATTAGGACTACAGTGATGAAAAGGACAACATTACAACAACATAAAGAGGTGGCAATGTTGTGTGAAGAAGGCATGACTACTACAAAAGCAAGGAGTGCATTTTTAGTACCACAAAGTACCAAAAAGGTGACATCAATGAAAACGCAAAGGAATACAAGGAAGATTGACAAACATTGCACAAATTGTGGGATGATGAATCACAATATGGAGACATGTAGAAAGAAAAAATAATAGACCACGATGGCAACCAAAAAGGCCACACAACCAAGTCAAAAACCATAGAAGACATTTTCATACGCATGTCACATTTGTGGTTTGAATGGACATAAAATGATAGATTGTCCAAAGTTTACTAAAATGCAAAAGATGTTTCATGGAAAATATGTGACAATAGTAGAGGTTCAACCTATTGTTGAGGCACAAATAGTCACTACAAATGTGAATTTGATGGATGTTAATGTTGCAATATAGAGTCCATGCACATGAAGTGTTAATTCCAAATTAATATAACATGATATGTCAAGTTGGTCTTGAAATATTTAGTAAAAAATTGGAACATGTGTTAGAAATTAAGATGAATAACATGCAATAATCAAATGATTAATTAATAT
>Ga0116227_10003760_pt1 | contig 33480 bp, 33 predicted proteins | sample S1TSphgellanicum_FD_89693 | JGI IMG/M metagenome (GOLD analysis project Ga0116227, IMG submission 89693) | Host-associated microbial communities from peat moss isolated from Minnesota, USA - S1T2_Fb - Sphagnum magellanicum MG | ecosystem: Host-associated > Plants > Peat moss > Unclassified... | reverse complement strand
CACAACCAACATGTTGTTTGTTTTTAAATATACCTAACTTAAAAATTCTTATTGAGGAAAAAATAAAAACAATAGTGAAAATTCAAGGAAAAACGAAAACTACAAAAATATTGCAAAAAAATTTGAAAGAAAAATGGTTCTTCTTAATGAGTAAAAGTTTAAGAATAATCATAATAATTCTAACATTTAACACATAAACAATTCGAACATCAATTTTTATTTTAAGTTCAATCTTTGAAATCATTATAAACCTTATCCATTTTTTTGAAAATTTAAAACAAATATTAATGATGTAATTGAATTTCTTTTGTGGTGAATTTTCATCATTTTGCAAACATTAAAAAAGCCATCAACATCAACAAAAAATTAACAATTTAAAAAAATTACATCATTATTTTTTTACATGATGTAATTTTACAATGGATTATAGGACTTGTTGCCAAAATATATAATATTTTCACAAATTTGTAATTCGATATATGGTTTATAGCCAAAAAAAATTTAAATTGTCTTTTAAATGATTTTGAAAAAAAATTAAAAAATTAAAAAATCAATGATGTCATTATTATTATCATCATTTATAATGCATTCATTTATTTGATTTTTTGAATGAAAATTTAAAATTCATCTTTAAATATTTGAACATAAACATGAAACAAAACAAGTTAAATGTTTTTGATAAATCATTTAAATAATAATAATAGTTCTATAATATTGATAATTTTCCATAATAATAATATTATTATTATTAAAAATTAAAAATTTTAATCATTGATTTTAACATGATTTTTTTCTTTCATGCACTAAGAGAAAAAAATGGGGAACAAATTAGGGATTTTTTTGGGGGTTTTTTGGGTGTGGCATCATGAACATTCGTAATAATAAACTTGTCCATGATGCTTAAAACAAGCTAGGGGAAAAACATACATTCCAATTTACGTAAATGTACCAGAATTTAATATATTAACAAATTATAATTTAGATGTTTATATGCATCCAAAACTTTGTATGTATGAACATTTTGAACTAATCACTAACCCATTCAAATATAAATGTGAAACTTGCCAAATTTTTATACGTCCATTTTATAAAAATGTGGTGAATGCAAAATGAAATTCATGAGTAATGGACTTAACAAGATTAAAATGAATGATTCAACTCATATGTAATAGTTTAATTTAAATGTGAAAATTTTCACTAACCCATTCAAGTATAAACATGAAGCATTAAGTTATTATGTGTCTTTCAATATAGTAAATGCAATATGCAACATTTGAATAGTGGTTTCAATAGGTTCAATGTGGAAGATTCGACTCATGTAAAGATGTTGATAATTCAAAAAATGTGAAAATTTCACTAAGCCATTCAAGTATAATTACAAAATATTGATTTGCATGTGTTTTATTATATTATAATAAGTGTAAAATGAAAATTGTGAATAATGATTTTAACATAGTAAAAGAAAATGGTTCAACTCATGTACACATGTTGATAATTGAAGAAATATGAAAAAAATCTAATTCATTCCAATATAAATGTGGGGTTTAAAATTGTTACATGTGTTTTAATAAATTATCATAAGTGTAAAATGCAACTTCTAAATAATGGTTTCAACATGTTAAAATTGATGGTTTAGCTCATGTACCATGTTGATAGTTGAAAAAATGTCAAAAAAATCATTAACCCATTATAATGCATTGTGTAGATAAAGTTAAAGGTTACTTTAATTTTCACGTCAATAATTTGAAATTATTAAAAAAGTAAATAGGATTCAAATTATACTCATAAATGAACAATGTAGTGAACGTAACAACTAGGAACAATATTGACCATTAATTAGTGCAACAAGCCATTTGTAAACTTAAGATGGTCAAATGTAATCAAATTGGACAATAGTTGCAATATGTGGGGGTGAAAAAGGACAAGATTTCTTCTTGTGGTGTTTTTTATTTTGGAAATGTCATTTCACATAATATAATAAACTTCCGTGTAATGTTGTAAAATCACACATTGCATACCTATTATAACAATACATAAGTATGATTGTAGTTTAAGCCTAAACATTGTGATAAAAGAATTTTATGAAGTTTTGGTTTGCAAATTGTTCACCAATTTCAACAAAGGTTATAATGTACCTCCACTATTCATTCTTGACATGTTGAAAAAGTTTTAGTTACATGTACACCTATTCATCATTCTACATCATTTGAAACCTCTTAAATTAATTCCTCAAAATTGGTTTTTGGATAATCATTCAAGTAGTTGTTACACTAGTCCAAATCTAAGTCTCTGAATGTGAATTCAAAAAAATTCACAATATTTGCACTTTCTATTGCACTATTAGCTTGGATCACGACTTTGAATACATGCACATGTGCATCAAAATCCATTCGTTTCACATACTTAAAATAATTCAAGCCTTTCATGTTTGGATGCTTAGGAGAAACTAATGATTTTAATATAATCATTGACAAGTTCCTTGATAGTTCAAGTGGTTCCCTTCTTAGACTAGTTGTGGTGGTGATGGTGTATGTGACACATACTTGTTGATGTTGATGGGTATTGCATTGTTGTCATGGGTTCATTGAATAATGACGATATAGTTTCATGTACTAATTACCAAAAATTGAAGTACATGCTCTAGGCACATATGTTGTATTTGCATGTTGGGTTGTCATTACAAATTCATGTACCAATGTACCAAGAACTATAGTGATTGTCATTTGCACATACATTGGTGTTGCAACCAACTAGTGTTATGATTGCAAATTCATGTACAAATGTATGAGGAATTGTAATAGTCGTCCCTTTCAAGTATGTATGTGGATATGGTACAATTATTGTGGGTTCATGTACCAATGTACCCACAACTATAATAATTATTTGTTGCCAATATGTTGACCTTGGGTATTGCATTGATGTTATTATAGACAACATGGTTATAGGCACAATAGTTGAATGGGATAGCCCATGGGTCATTTTTTTGAACTACTTTCAGATTAAACATTCTTGCTTCCATTTGGATCTAAATCTTATGGTTGTTATCTTCCACCTCCATAGATTATTTGAGTTGGAATAGTTTTTATGCCCATATCTCATGTGGTTTATATATGTAGGGTAAAATAAATTCACCAAATAGTTGTTTGATATGAAGTTGGTTACATAAGGTAAAGGTCTAAAAATCTTGTCCAATGATTAAACTTGGCAATGCATTAGTTGTCAATCCACCATCACAATTGTTCCAACAAGACACGTCACTTTTAAATCATTACATCTATTGCAAATTGTTATGGGATTTACTTTCTCAATTGTTGACATTATTTTAAATAATTATGCAATTGGAACAAAAAATTGATGCACTATATTATGCAATGGAGTTCATCAAAATACTTACAATCCTCTTATTGACTAGGTGGTATACATAATTAGTGGTTTTTGTACATAATTGGTGTTCACTAATTTTTCATAAACAATTGCATGCATAGCTGTTTATGGAATCCTCCCACTATTTTAGTGGTTCATATATGGTGGGGTTTTGAACTTCTAAACAAGTATCTTATTTACTTATTTGGTCATAGACCATTCTGTTTCCTCCCAAAAAACTTACAAATTTGAATGCCAAGGGGTTTGTAATCCTTGGTCTACCTCTTTTAACATGAGTTGCCTCAAATGTGGAATTGCATGTTCCTTCATTAGTTCATTTCTTGAATTCGAAAAGCCTTCCAAATTTCCTTCTTTCCTGGAATGACAATTTCAAATATTATAGTGCCTCATCACTCCTACAATTTGGGCTTCCTATGGAGTCATTCTTTCATGTTAGAACCATCATGTATTTTGCAAGTTAATATTTTATTTTTAGCATTTGCAGATCTTTGTTGTTGCACACACATAGAAGTGTCACAACCTATTGATTTTCACATTGGTTGTACTTCATGTGTTTGATTAACCATTTCATGATTCCTATTTTTTGCTTGATTTAATTACCTTTGCAAGCTTTTGGTAATCATTCTATGCATTTCTACCTCTTTTAACACAATTCTTGAAATTATTTTTTCTTGGAAAATGAATCTTTATCGCAACTACATCATTTAAATTCAAATCTTGAAGAAAACTAATCAATCAAGAACAATTTTTTTTTTTTAAAACTACAAAACGACAAGATCTACCATCATATACAATAAATTTGACACAAGACAAGATTATAAACAATTTATTCCAAGATCAAAATTTGTGATTGTAACACAATATAATAAAAAAATCTTTGATACCATGTTGTTCAACTAGTATGCATGCTTCCATCAAGGTACTCACAACTTTTTAATTCATTCACAACTTTTTCAAGTGGATGTTGATGAGGGATGTGGCTTGGACATCTTTGAGATGGCAAGTTGCAACAATGAGCCAAGAAAGGATTATATCATTTGGGACTTGCTATTATTTAGATGGCTTCAAGTTGATGTGAAAGACATCAAATGTCCTTTAAAATGGTCGAGCAAATGTGTGAGAATGTTTCCCATTGTGCGTTTGCTTGTACGACAAATTTTGGGCATTATAGGACCTCAAATTGAGATCAAGTGCAATTTTTCCCTTGTTGGAATATTGACCAATTTGTGTTTAAGGAAGTTGCAAACTAGTTCAACCTTAAGAAATTTATCTTTGTGAACAAAAATTGGCCTAACAACCCTAGATTTGGTTTCAATGTTCCAAAAAATATGGTAAAGGTTATTGATCCTAAAACAAATTTGGTAGACAAGCTTGAAGAGCAGTTCGAAGGTGCCTTTGAACCTAAGGAAGCTTTTGATGTTCATGATTGATAATGGATCTACTTTGGTTATTCACGAGGTCTTGGCTCCTAGCATCAATTTGTATCTTGCAAATGATAAACATTTGTGAATTGGTGCTATTTTTTGAGTTTAATGCTTGTTCAATATACATGGCATGAATTGTTGCAAACTTGTGTATGCATTTGGTTTAAGATGGAATGGTATTGTGTTGTGTGCATGTGACCAAGAAAATGGTAACAACTTTTATCTTACTTTGTGATAGGATGGAGGCAAATTTCTACTAGTTGTGCATTTGTGTGTTTGGTAGGATGGAGTTTTCCCTTAGTGCAAGCTCAAAACCATCTTTCATGTACCTGAGAAGGCAATAAAGAAAATGCATGCCAACAACATAGAATGTTGTGATGATGCTTTAAGAGAAGTGCTCATCTAGTGCAAATTGCAGGCACAACAAAGAGGAGGAGCTTGGACTATTGCAGACCTCCCCTTCCAATTTTTTTGTAGCATGGTGACAGACTGACTATAGCCATTATTGGCTTTAGTGATAATATGCAAATTTGCAACTTGAAGTTACTTTAGTGAGAGGTTTTGCTCGCATGTACTTGACAAATGATGGAATTGATAGTTGAATATTTGCGGACATACCTGAACTTGCTTTTTTAATCTCTTCCACCAACCTTAAAGAACTTGTCAAAGAATTCTTGCATTCAAACTTTTGAGTTGAGCATTTGCAAACATACCTGAACTTGCCGTCTTGCCTTCTAAGATTGTTCCAGCAACCCAAAAGAAGTTTGTCAAAAAAATTCTTGCATGCAAACAACAATCATTACTACACATTGTTTACAATATCAAAGAACCAGTTTATAACCATCGCAAAACTTGTAACATTGCTAAAGAACCACCAAATATAACTGCTGGTTCTTTGATGCTCAAATAACCAACCCGGTAAGCAACCACCAATATTGAAATTTGAAATAACCAGAACCGGCACATTCTATGAATCCCAAAACTTTCAAAAACCTGGAACTGGAGGTTCTTTGATTTCTCAAATTTTCAAAAACTGGAACAGAAGGTTATTTAAAAAATCAAATAACCACACAGCACTGGTCTCTATGCTCAGGGGCAGAGCCAACAAACCTAATTTTCATGCATATCAATGCAATTGGAGACAAGGCAAGTCAAATGTAGAAGGAGGGGGCCATGTGCCACAAATAGTCTCCTAAATGAGATAAGATGATGTGTCTATTGAGGTTATGTTTTCTTAGTAGGGGGCTAATGCTGCAGAAGGCAGGAAGCAATGTTATTTATGGTTGTGGTCCCAGAAATAGTGGTTGCAATTGCCAGAAACACAGAGAAGCTACCAAGCTTGGTAGTGCCGCCCACAATGGGTCAGGCTTGACTTAAAGTCTATTTCTTGGTGCAGATATGCCTCTGTAGAAGTGCCTACCTTCACAAACTAAGGAGATGGCCACTTTGAAAAAAAGTGTAGGCATGAAGAAATAATTCATGTGTCAAAGCTTGAGCAAAACAAAACACACAACTGAATTGCAGTTTTGTTCAGAAAGGGAAGGGAGGGAAGCAGATACTAGTATGACAAACAGCACTATTACAATTACAGACCATATTAGAGATCAAAACTCAGGAAGCAAACCAAGCTGAAGGAGGTCTGCTCTAAATGATGCTCCAAGAACTGGAAATAGCAATCCTACCAATCAGAAACAACCAAGAGCATACTGGAAGCCTGAGGGAGTAGGATTCTTCCAGAGAACATTTGTAAGACTGATAGTTTGAAACGAATTTTAATTGTGGGAGGAGACACCAGCTTGATTTACAATTGGTTTGAACGGAGACTTAGTTCATAGACTGCAATATTTTGAGTATACTTTGATGATCAACACAGTTCTGCCTTTGACAGTCTGCATTGAATCATCCTGTATTAGTTGGTTTAACCAATAAACTGAAGGGATTCACATCAGCAGGTTCTAAGCACATAATATGGAGTCAAGGTTCAAGGCTCATGGCTATCAATCTCTTCCACGCAAAACATTCTAGAACATACTTTCAGAAGTGCAGTACCTCTCAAATTTTCATTCCAGAGTTCATGATAGCTATTGCAGTTATTCATCAATGAATCCTTGGCCTCTACATGCTGGACAACTTCGAGTTCCTGAACATGTACTGCAATAACTCCACTTCTTTGCTAACCTGCAGCAAAAAGAAGATCACAGTCTTTCATATTCTGAAATCAATGATATTATCAATGAAATGGACTTTTGGGATAGACTTAAATGTCAGGACCCCAGAACAAGAAACTGGAAATCAGGGGAGGATTGTTGTACCCTGCAGTGTAGCGTGTAGCAGCATCCAATGCTCTGGATCTTGCCTTGGCTGCAGCTTCTGGAGTTAGATTCTTGAGCAAAAAGCCCTCACCATTACATGCTGGACACAGTCCTGAGCCATTGCATTCTCCACACTCCTCCTGAAAACCCAAAAATCACACTCATACCAGAAACCCTAAAAATAGGCCTGAGCACACATAGCCTCATGCATGACTTGCTCAGGATAGGTCTCACCTTTGCTACTTCCAAGCTTTGGAGCTTCTCTTTGTTTTTGAAAATGGTGGCTACTGCTGCTCCAACAACAACCAAAGTGACTGCAGCTGATAGTGCAGTTGGAAATGCTGCTGCTACCACCATCCTCTGTCTTCTCTGTTGGTCATTGTCTGCAATCCCCTTGCTATAGAGACATAACCCCAGTAAGACAGGCATAGAAGTTCATGGGTTTCAAAGGCTGGTGCAATAATTACTGCAGATTGATGACCTGAAATATGCCCAAAAGAGAAACTTTAGAATATGCCCACCAACTTGGTAATGCAGAGTGTTCACCTCGGTATCAGTCGATGCTCTCCACTCTGGAAATGTTCCACAATCATCCCAGCTCAGACACTCAAAAGCTTCAGGGAGTTCCCTATACCATTAAAAAACACGCTTGACTTCTGACCGGCACCAAAAACGTCTGAGGTGCACGACAGTAAGCTTGTTTGTGAATGTCCAAACTTTGCAAGTTCTGAGATTTCTGAGGCTTGCTTGTAGTGGGTCTCACCTTGGTCTGAAGGTCTCCACAACGCTGCGGTTTTGACCTCCATGTCTCTCCAAGCCCTAAATCGAACCCCAAGTATCACCACCCTGCATGTTTAAATTCCGCCTCTTTGCCAACCCCACAATGCGGAAAAACGAATTCTGACTTTGAAGACCCAATTCAGAGAAACAGCAAGACTGACCTCTGCGCGATGCGAAAGACCCAACAGAGCAGACGCGGCGAGGAGGAAGGTTAGCCAGCGCCGTTAAGTTGCAGATTGCCAGCCTCAATTCCATAGCCATTTGTCCTGGGTTCATTCAAAACTCGAACATACGAATCCAGCACAAAATCACCTAATATGCGTCGCTAGCTCTGCGGTAGCACCCTTGAACACTGGAGGCCGCAAAATGTGTTCTTTGTAGGTTCTCAAAGTGAAACCGGGAAGAGACTAATACTCCAAGTGCAGGAAGGCAAAATTCTCAGCTTAAACACATTTATAAAGCATTCCTACGCGATGGAATTTCTTGCGGCCAGGGTGAGCCAGCACCTACACTGCTACCTTCATTTCTTGAGTAAGGCATCTTAAGGTGGAATCACACTTGATGTCAACCCAGTGTGAACTCGATGTTAAGAGGTACAAAGTGCAAATGTTTTTATGAATTCAGACCTGAGATGGTAAATCAAAATGATGTAGCTGCCCATGTGGCAAAGGGTGTTAACTCAGTGTTAGGACAATGTTAGCCTAGAGATAAGGTATACACTTTTTTTTTTTTTTTGGAAAACATAGATTGACAAGAAAAATGTTGGTGTTTTTCTTGGATACTTTTCTTTGTCAAAAAGTTTCAATCACATTCCAAAGGACGCAAGCATCCTCCATCTTAAATCAGGTGGTACTTGCTGGCTAGGCTTAGCTACTTCCCAACTTCCACCCCTTCGTAACACATTTCCCATCACCATGGCTAACCTATTTGCAAGTGATCGATTTTTGACATAGAGAAATTGACGCACCCCTAAGCTTCTTAATGGATTCAAATGTGAGTTCAAATTGAAAATAACAAAAAAACAAAAAGTCGGGGCACACTCCTTGGCTCGTAACACTTTGAGGGGTAGAGGGGCGTGCTAAAGCTTTGGGATGGGACTAGGAAAAGTGACGAGCATCAACTATTCACATAGACCTACACAAAACCAACACAAGGTGGTTAGTGCATAATTGGAACACTTTTTGGTGCTAGGACGAACCATGGGCAAATTCGAACTCACAAGACTCACCACGGCCCGGACTTGAAGGAAACCATCGCCTTCCCCCTTATAGTATACCATGTGCCTCTCCACAAGACCCACATCCAAATGACTTTTTGTCCCGGTACTCCCAAGTGGGAGTCCCTAAGTTACTAAAATGAGGACTTTCGTGATTTCAGGGCCCCATAACTTTGTGTGCAGACCTTCGATTGAAATGAGATCTAAAACAAAGTTGTAGCCCTCGTCGAGAGCTTTTCAACGATATGTTACACACCACTTGCACACAAGGAAATTGGGTCGATTCCTGACTTTTTGTGGTCGAAAGTCAAATTGTCAATTTGACTTTCGGCCCTTCTTTTGGCCATAACTTGTGTTTCAAATGTCCAAATGGGTGATGCAAGCTCATTTTAGACATCTAAGTTTCAATAGCTTTCCAATGATATGAAGAACTCTTCAAGCCATTGGGTTTTGACCCTTGCAATCGCTCTCTAAACATTTGGGAATCCACCGGGATTCCAACTCCCAACATGAGAGTTCACTTGGGAGTGTGAAGGTTCTTTCCCTCACACTCTTTTGCACTCCTGGGGGCACGAAAATGCGACTCTCAAGCTTAGTCTTGGCTCGCACCCTTACAAGTCCTTCACTTTGGTCGCAAGCCCAAAGCTAAGGTTGCGACAAGTTTAAGGTTTAGGGTTTAAGTGGGTTTAGGGTTTAAGGTTTAGGGTGGGTTTAGAGTTTAGGATAAGTTAGGTGGTATTTATTGGCTAGGCTTAGCTACTTCCCAACTTCCACCCCTTCGTAACACATCTCCCATCACCATGGCTGACCTATTTGCAAGTGATTGATTTTTGACATAGAAAAATACATCCGACCTATTGCAAACGGTTGGTTTTTGATACTAAAATATTTTGACATCTAGTTTGAACTAACTTGATGTCTTGTAACTTCTCCCTTATCTTTTTTGTTACCCCTTTGTACATTTTTCAATTGTACAATGTATTTATAAATAAAATTTTGCAAGGTTAGCATTTAAGTATAATCCCTACCCTTTTCCTACATACAATCTTGCATTAATTTTAGATGACTACGAGTTGAAAGAAAGAACTTGAAAAATTGTCACTAACACCTTCTACTAAACAAAGGATGTCTAAATACACTAGAAAAATTAGGGTAGGCTTTTGTCATTGTTAATGTAGCACCAAGTCCAATTCCCACTTCCCGGAAGTTCTTTTGGAATTGTTCTCAAAAGTTCTCCATTCCACTAAATCCACAAAAAAAACTAAACCAAAAAAAGAAAGAACACACAAAAAACAAACTATGGTTATAAATATTAGCAAATCTCTCTCCACAACACCATAAAAAAATCTCTAACTTGAGCATGTGTTTCTTTTCTTCTTTTTTCATAGAACCTTATTCTTGCAAAAAATTCAAATACTTTTGTGAGAGCACTCCACGAAGTCCAAAGCTTCATGAGGAACATTTTCATATGAGGTAATAAGCCACAAGAGTAGCAAAGAAAAGGAGAGAAAGTGGCAAGCAACATGTAAATATTATTCATAAGAAATCATGGTTGTAACATAGTAGGGGGAGGGTAATAGTAGTAGTGATAGGCATTAGTCTTGCAACACAAATCAAATGTAGTAAAAGTGTTGTGCATAGTCAAAATAGACCCATGTTTGTATACCTTAAAGTTCACTCAATCAATAAACAACATGAGGTGATTCACTACAACAACAACACCAATAGATGTATTGCAAGAACAAAGTGAGAGGCAATAGTACAAATGACTTGAATCAAGAACAAATGATCAAGCACAAGAGCAAGCAAATGAACAAATGATCCAAAACAAAGGTGAAAAGCATGTAAATGAGCAAGCAACTAAAGTGAGCTTGCTTAAGTAAAAACATTTCATGAGCAAATGATTGAAAACAAGGTGAAAAACATGTAAATGACTAGGTGATTAAATTGAATTTTCTTACAAACATTTAATGATGTCCTACAATAAAAAAAAATGAGAAACAATGGCATAAGATGAAGGAGGAAACAATGGCACCAAAAGACAAGCCCTTAACAACCATGATACATGTGTGAGTCATGGTGAATACTTAAACCTATAATCTAGCCTACACCTAATTCCTAACATTGCATGTGTGAATAGGGGCTTGAAATGCTAGCATCATGGTGGATGGTAGTTTAGAAATGTTACACGTTAATCTATACAAATGTTAGGTAGGTGTTAAAGGTGTTAACATTAAGGCTACACTATAGCCCTTAACATTATGTGTGATTCTAGTTTTAGAACTAATTATTAATAGAAGAAATGTTAAATTTGGACTCAAAAGCCCTAGTTTAGTCTAGGGATGAAATATTTATATGTTTAAAATCAACCAAAATTTTTTTGGGGCTTTTACCATGGTGCTAATGTAGGTGCCAATTCACCCAAAACATTTCTTAATAGAAAGTGAGAAAGGAAAATATATATCCATGGACCCATCAATTTGAAATTCACCTTGAGGGAAGGCTATTTGGTATAACCATGAGTGAAAACATAAAAAAGAAACATACATGGGATTGCGTTCAATGGGTAGTCTTACCTTTTGGGAAAAGAAAGGAAAGAACCTTGAAAAAGGTATTAGAACTCTAGGATTTAGTGTTATGGCAATAAGGTAGTTGCTTTCCTATCCAATCTCCCCTTCTATCATAGATTGTTCTAGTAGAACATGCTACCGTCACCAAATGTAATTACTATCCACTACTATTGTTGCCCACCATGTTGTTGCAATGTTAACTACTATCTAAAAATTATTACAAAGAAAATGAATAAGAAACATAAAAAGTTTATAGTTACAATATTTTACATCAAACAAGAACTAGCGACATCTACTTGCAAGTAGGAAAACAAAAACAAATCAAATAATCAAAATACAATGTTCCAACTCTCCTCTTGATGTCCATTTCTTGTTTTCCAATAACTCAAGTACATCATCTTCTTCACCATGATCTTTACAATTCCCAAAAAACCACAAGGGAAATGAAGAACCAATAAGGTTCTTGTGTGGAGCTACTCATAGTAATGATGGACCTCGACAAGTTAGTTATCATAACCCTTCCTCATTCCAAAACTCGAAGGTGCAGTCATAGTAAAATTAAGGAGTCACTTCAAGATGTGGACACCCCTTTTAAAATTATACCTTTGTATTTTTTAAATAACACCATGGGAACACAATCTTGGAATTTTAATTTGATTTTTGCAATTGATTCCATTATAGCCAAGTTGCAACCACAAAATTTCATATAAATCCATTGTGTTTCAAATGTCCTTTTGTATGATTAAAGGATTCAAAACATCTATGTAGGTAGTGTTTTTTTAAACAAAAGTCATTTTTCATTATCAAATGTGCATTAATCAATATTAAATTGGTCAAGATTTTGGTGTTCATATATAAGAGAGAAAAAGGATTGAAAGTGCATGAAATTATACTTTACATTTGTAATGTAATTTTATTGTTGATATTTGGTTTTAAAGTCTTTTTTTTGGTCAAAATATTGAATTTTGCAATGGTTCTTTCACACAAGTTGTTCATTTTTATGTGGTAAGCAACATAAAATTATTACACACCTAATATTCATAAATATCATATATTTTGGAAGCTTCAAATTCATGGATGAACATAACAAAGTGGATGATGTGGTTGAAAGTTGGATGGAAAAGTCTATTGTTCATTAGTTTGTGTCATTTTTGGAAACCACATTTACTGTTGTAGTACTAAAGTCCTTGACATGCAAATAATAAACCCCTATTAACCTTGAACATTAATTTGAAATCCTTCTAAACCTAGATTTGGAATGTTGCCATTTTGCTCTTAGGTTCATTTCTATAAGTTCGCCCCCATGCACTTCCATATTTGGGGCTAAAGGTATATTTTGTCCCCACAATTTTGCCTTAGCCTGGGCCAAAATAATAAGAACACAAACTATAGGCATAAAAATTGTGCCAATAAACGAATTAACATCCATACTAGGTACCCAATTTTTCTCCTTTTCAAAGCGTGTGGGGGGGGGGGGGGGGGTGGTGGGGGGATTGGTATGTTGGTTTTTTGTTATTCCCAAAGTGTTCCCATTAAGTTCTCACATATGTTCTCATCAAGTTCATAATGGGTTCCCAACATGTTTTTCAAGTTCCCAATGATTAGTTCTTAATTAATCAACTACAATTCACTTCTATAAGTATATGTAGTGTGATTGTTAATGGAGCAGGCAGATTACATAGTTTTTGAAGCTTACAAGGCATTACAAATAGGAATAGGCCATTGGACAACTAGTGGTTTGAATTTTGAATTCTTGTTGAATTTTGCAATTGTTGTTCATGTTGATGGTGACTTGTGGATTGCCCAAGAATGGGAGTTTTGGGAAAGTGGAGGACATTCATATACACACATTTTGGGAACAAAAATAAATATATAGGTATTTTGTAAAGAAACTACACATTTTGGTGTTGAATATTACAAATTTTGGATTTGTTATTTGATTACACTTATGTATAACATGGATTTTTTATGTAATTTTGTTAACATTTTCAATAAATAAGGAAGTACAAACTTCATCATTGAATTCCATATTCAATTTGTTGTGTGAATCATCTATGGTATTAAAATATCATGAAAATGAATTGTAATTAAGTTCGTAGTTCTTTTGCATTGTATTTTCGAGTATAGATTTTTGTTATAAAAAATAATCATGAATTTTGTGTTTTGATGGACTGTAAATATATGTCTGTTTAAAATCAATGCAAAATTATGAATGAATGTATATTTGTAATGCAAATATGTTGTTACAATAAGTGTTGAGTGGATCCGAGAGAATTAATCCACATCTACCATTTGGCAACCATCTTTTGTGGAATTTTTTCTTTTTCTTTGATAAAAATAAAAGGGTTTTTTGCATTTTCCATTGTTTAACTATAAATGAGGGTGTTTAGAAGAATGGTTTAGTTTTTAATTCAAATTTGGAAAGGGTATGTTAGAAAACACCAAAGGTTTAAGCGATTAAAGCCATAAGGACTATAAAGTGATCTACAAATTTTAAAGAAGAAAGAATTATGAAACAAGATGAATTGGATGGTGATTTGGAGTTTACAGCGGCAATTGCATTTGGAGGCAAATTGTCAAGGCCTTGAAGGAGAAACATAAGACAATCATGAAAATGGAAGGGAGTATGTGAGAATTACAAAAACCCCATATCAAAATACGATGTTGGACAAATGAGTTTTGAGAACATAAAAAAGACCTATAGTACACATGATGTTTCTATCATAAGAGGTGGTAAGGTGTGAAGTATTGATTGGTGGTCTTTAGAGAAGGAATAGTTACAAATGACAATTTCCTTGAAAAAAGATGTAATCGAATACTCATCGAAAAGACTAGGTACAATATATTTTTCAATTGCAATTTGTGGTTCAAAATTGCAGAGATCAAAACGAAGCAATAACTTCTATAGTACCTAATCAACTGTAGGGAATCTCAAGTCTATAATTAGTGATTAGTTGAGGAAGGGATATTACAGGAAGTATACAATCCAAGTTTGTGTACTAATTTGCATCTCTAGATTATTATGAACCAATGGAAGACTAGGAGGTGGAAGAAAACACCAATATCCATGTGTTTAAGGAGACTGAGGAAAATTACCTAAAATTGAATATGTAGAGGCATAGGTGAATGTGTTGGATGAAATACCATAATCATACTCACACCAAGGAAATCCAAAGTTGGATCAAACAAGGTACACGATTCAAACCAGGGATCATGAATATGTGGATTTGGAAGTAGTTAGATTACTTTCAAAAGTCTGTGCATTCTATGAGGAAGAAGGACATGTAATCATGGATTGTCCTTTTGTGCCTTTTCACATCATAGGGCATTGTTAGGCATGTGGCAATAACATCAATGGATTAATCATAGGAGCAGGAATTAGAAATTCTTGTAGTTTGGAACAAATTGAAAAACATGGAGTTGGGAGGTCAATTGGGACCACAAAGTCAACAAATTTGTCCATCCATTCAATTCAATAGCAAAGTACCAAAGGTGTATTCACATCCTCATTTTGCACACTAAAGGATACCAATGGGTAACCACATAATGGGGCATTGTTAAACTTGAATCAACTAAGTTTCATCAATAATGCCAAAAATGGTTGTTGCTGAAATCCAATGACAACATGTTGGAATAGAGGTTATTCAATCACTTAATGTTGGGGTATTCCAACCATAGGGGTGGAAATTGTTGTTGCACCCAACATAAATTTTGTAAAAAATGGATACTAATTAGATTTGCACCGAACTTGGGTCATGGATTGGGAAGGGTTTCACCGAAAATGAATTTGAGTAGAAGTTTGAAAATACCATTAACAACTACTGGAGTTCTTGGGACACCCTAGATGGTGTTTACTAATCCGATAATGACCACTCATGTAAATAAGAATGTAGATTGACCATCAATGAGCTCAATAGCTGAATTAGTTTCAAGAGTTCAAGCAATGAGAATAAAAGGCTCAACTAGAACAAACATCTGCATTGATCCTACAAGTTTTGCAAGTATTTTTCCATTCCCAATGCCAAATAGCGCTACACACTCAAATCATTGCCTTGACATTATCAAGCGGTAAGGTAACCATAATGACCATTGTTCCTTGTCATATATTAATGATTTTCACGCCTGTAAGTATCATGGCCCATAAATTAAAATCAAATATATTACAATTATACAAAGTAATCCACCTGGGCTAATGGATAACAATTTTCCCACATTGGCAAAATTTTCACCTTGTTGTGTAATAGTATTTTCAGCTTGCACTGATGTACACAAGGTCACATGCTTTACTTGGATGTATGTGTGAATGTGTCAAGCAATCAAACACCAATATGTCTTGGCCACAGAGGCATGTTGGTTACATGTAGTGGATATGGGATGCAGGGTTACTTGTGTATGCCCCCTATTGAAATGACCATCAAAAGATTAGCTTTCTATAGTGAAACCATAGGTTGCCATGCCCCTCATTGTACGAGGTATGTTCCACATCTACCATATTCACAACCTTGATTTTTTATTCATTATCTATGTTTTCACAAATATCAATTTCATTGTATACCTCTATGCTGGGTTAATGTGTTTAAATTATGTTTTTTGTTACAACTAATGCATGTGAGAAATTGTGATTATGGTGAGTGTTTGGTGCAAGAAATGTGTGGACATGAGATTACACCACGTTAGTTCAAAGTTACCCACGATATGCAAATGATTCAAGTTTATAGTTTTATTTATTGTTTGGTTTATGCAGGGGCTAAAATTTAGGGTATTTGATAACTACATCACCTTTAGTATAAATAATGGGTGTTGCATCAAAGTTGGAGATTTACCTATGTTCACATCAACTTAAAGATAAGATTCACAATGGAACTTCTCACAAAGTTGTTGGGAAATTCAATAACACGGCCAACTTTCAAATTATAGTAGTAGGACAAGTGGGGTATATGAGAAAATTCCAGTTGAATCCATGGCTATTGCAATTACAAAGAATATTCATAGTTAAACTTGGGTATGATCACATGTTAAAGTGCAGATGGGAAAAAAAGAAATGTAGGATTGTGTGACTAAGAAGGTTTTCTAATTTCTCAAATTGTGTAATGAGTTTGTTGATGAAGTTCCCATCAACCATTTTAATTGTATAGTGATTGGGCAAATAAAATCATTATGAGCTTGTGTTGATAAAACAATTGTGCATTGTAGGAGTGAGAGTTATTGCTTTTTAACTTGGTCACAAACCCACATTATAGTGTAGCAACCAACCCCAAATGATTTCAAGAAAAACAAATAGTAGATATAAATAGGGCTTAAATAGTTGTATTGTTTTATGTTGGTTGGACTTTGGCAAAATTTCCCTTTTTTTCTACCATTATATTGAAATTACACTCAAAGAAAGAATCATTATTTTTCCTAATTTAATTTTAGCCAATGTGAAAATTCATTGGATATAAACCTTTAAAAAGCCAATGAAATTACATTACATTAATAAATCATATTGGATATAACCTTAATATGTTCATATTATACATATAATATATATATTTAAATACCTTGAACACAACATTAATATACCCATAATACACATACATACACAAGGCTATTATATGGACTAATATATTTGTATTATACGTATAATTCATTTAAAATATAATTTTAATACACACATATAAAAATACCCGTAATGTACCATATACTATATTTAAGTGTGTGACTAATTGGGTGGGGAAATGCGACTAATGGGACATATCACTTTATTCATGGATGAAGATAGGTTTAAAAATCATTTGGATCAATGGATCAATGTAAAATTAGTCACAATTTAGTCGCATGTAGTTGCAAAAAAGGTGGTTACAATTTGGCTAACTTTTATTAGTGAATAAGCATATAGACATTGGGCCAAGATGAGGAAAATGAAATAGGGCCCAATGGGACAACTCAAGAGGAGGTGTAGGCTAAGGAACCACAGATACTCAAGGAAGGAGGTCAAGAAGATAAAAAACCACAAATGATTCATGATAAAAAACAAGAACATATGAAAACCATTCTAGCAATAAAGGTAGAGTAGTCATAGATGCAACCACTATAAGTGGAACTATAGAGTAAATCAATGGAAGATGAAGTCGAAGTAAAAAATTAGAAGTAGGTGCAGAACCACAGGTTGATGTACAAAATGAGAATACGAAAGTTGTAACTAGACATTAGAAGCACATGATGTTATATAATGACTACATTTCATTATTCTATTATTCCACAGGGATTTTGAGGACGAAATCCAAAGTGCAAGGGGTGGGGGGGGTAATGTTAAAGGAGTAGGCAAATTACATACTTTTTAGGGCTTATAAGGCATTACAAATAGGAATAGGCCATTGGACAATTGGGGGTTTAAAATTTGAATTCTTGTTGAGTTTTGTTTTTGTTGTTCATGTTGGTGGTCTTGTGGATTGCCCAAGAATGGGAGTTTTGGGAAAGTGGAGGACATTCATAGACACATTTTGGGAGTAACAATACAAATATAAATACTTTGTAGAAAAACTATAGATTTTGGTGTTGAATATTATAGATTGGATTTGTTGTTTGATTACACTTCCATATAACATGGATTTTTGTTGTAATTTTGTTGAAGTTTTCATTAAACAAGGAAGTATAGACTTTGTCATTGATTTCCATATTTAATATGTCGTGCGAATCATCTGTGGTATTAAAATATCATGAAAATGATTGTAATTATGTTTGTAGTTTTTTTACATTATATTATGGAGTATAGATTCTAGTTATAAAAAAAAATAATGAATTTGGTGTTTTGATGGATTGCAAATATATGTGTGTTTAGAATCAATGTAGAATTGTGAATGAGTGTATATTTGTAATGCAAATATGTTATTACAGTAAATGTGGAATGGTTATGGAAGAATTAAATCCACATCTATTAGTGATTCATATTAATTAGTTCATGGGTCACTCACACTTTTAATTTTTTTTTTTTGAAGGAGCGACATTGATTAACCCATCACTAAATTTTTGCAAGCCTTGGGCACTTTTCAATATAAACACTTATTTGGACTGTGCAATTACAAAATAGAAACAAATGTCCTCCCCTTTAGCCTACCTTTTTAGTTTATATATATGAGAGTTGAACTTTCAGCAAACCATATGGGATAAAATTGAAGTGTTATTGGGAACAACTTGGGAACTTGGGGAATCCCAAGTGAACATGATGAGAACACATTGGGAACACGTTGGGAATAAGGGAAGGAAAAAAAACTGCTTCCACCCCACCCCCCAAAAAACTAGGCCCATCATGAATGCACCTTGGACCTTTTCATAGGTTGCATGAAACATTTATTTTCAAAACTATTTGTCACCATTTTTTGCTTGGGTTAATGGCAAGGGCACAAACTATGAAACATAACGAGAACATGGGGAACAAATTAGGGACACGATGGGAACATGATGAGAATAAACTAGGAATGAAAGGAAATGAAAAAAAAACCTTTGCCCCTTGCCCCAACCCAAAAGGAAAAAAATTAGGGCACCTTGATCGCATGCAGAAGTTAAAACTTCCCACTAGTTACATGCAATTTCTTTCACCAAAATTATTTGTCACCATTTTTGGCCTAGGCTAATGACAAGGAAAAATTTGGGGGACATAATATGTTTCTATGTTTTTATTAAATACTTTTATATTGCAGAATATTCAAAGTTTCAACATTTTTTGTGATGGGCCAATCAAAAGAGGCTCATTGTCCAAAAAAGAATTCTAGATTTGGAAGGCACTTGGATGGCAATCCCCAACTAAGTAATATTGATCACATTACACTATACAATAGGACAATTTATTAAGACATGTGTCTAGTTTTAAAAACAAAAATTTGTAAGTTTCAACCACATTATCATTTAACTTTAAGTACATAACCCATGTTTGGGAGTCTCAAGAATAATAAATTTTTAGGAAACTCCTTCCCCATGTAATGAAGCTCAATGAAGCCATGGCCCAACCTAGGATTTGAAACCCAACATGGATAAGAAATATATGCAAACTAAGCACAAGTCCAAATTCATGGAAGGGCAAGGTGAAATGTAATATTTCCTTCAGAATTTGAATGAAAACAAGAAGAAAATAATATTAAAAAATGAGTAAACAAGGCATCACACATGCATGCATGCACCACTCTAGACTAAGACCAACTTTACACTAGGAGTCAAGGCCAAAGTTCAATTTTAATCAAACATCCTTATTGGTGCATTCATTAAAATCAGCCCTAAGGGCTTTAAATTAAGAGTCAAGGTTGAAATATAATTTTTTAAAAATAATCTCCCACTTTATGGCCTTGTATTAGCCCCAAGGTTGAAAAAGGATACCTATCAATTTGGGAGGCCAATTTGCAACCTTTGGGGCCAATGTTACAATAATAAAATATTATTGTTTTTATGAAATTCACATCGTAGGATTAAATTAATTAAACCTTAAACCAAACCCTATATCTTCTCCTTTGTCTCCATTTCATTTCTCTCCATTTTGCTATTTTCTTGTTGAACTTTTGTGTTTGTTTGGGAATGATGGAGGGGATTTTTGAGTTTTTTATTTGGGATATGGAAGATGTTGGAGTGTTTCATGAAAAGGGTGTACGTCTTCATTAATTTCAGCCCTTCAATTTGCCTTTTCAAATGCTTGTAGCTATAAAAGCTAATTTGCCCATTTTGATTTCAAATCATATTTTTCCAAATAGGAAGGGTTTCGAGAGATTAAAGAAAGTTAATCAATTGGGAGGAAGTTAATTTCAATAAGGTCAGGGGAGAATCAATTAGTGAGGAAGTTCATAAGTTTCAAGACATCCAAAGGAAGGATGTTCAAGTTGTGGCATGATTTGAAGAAAAAAAAACCTTAGAAGAAGGTTGCATCTAAAAAAAAGGTGGTGAAGGTTGAAGAAGGTGAAGAAAATGGAGATGAAGATGCAATTAAAAATAAAAGGATCGCAATGTGAAGGCGTTAATTGGTCTTCATGAGGAGATGGAGCAAAAATTTGTTAAGAATGCAAAAAAACAAAGTAAGATTTTTAGTCTTTACAATGTGTTTCAGCTCATGTTCATTTGAATTTTAAAAGCAAAAGAAAAAAATTAGATTTAGATGAGGACCAATTAAGGCCTTTAAACTTGGCCTTAGTCATTTGCCTTCCACCCCTCCCCCCCCCTAAACATGTTGTTGTATTTGCCAATGATCTGGAATTGCTTCAATTTGAAAACAACACCAAGTTGTTGGAAAAACAATTCACTTCAAAGGCAACATCACAATCTACAACTAAAAGTACTAAGACGAATTTTCATGAACAAAAATTGGCATGTTCACCAAATTGGTGGAAAACAATATCTTCATGGTGAAAAATTTGGAGAAAATTAATGTTTTATTGGAAATAGTTGATCATAAAATGTATTAATTCAAAAATAAATTGTAGGTCCATGTAACATGTTTTGATTCAAAATTAAATGGTGTAGTTGAGAAAAAACATTTTACTTTCATGCTTCAATTTTGCTTCATAGAATGTGTAACTTAGCTAATAATTCATGAGCTTGTATGGCTTCCAGAAACATTTTTTTAGTTTTTCTTTAATTATGATGCCCCTTCAATTTCCACATCTTCTTCAATTGTTTCTACATTGTTTTCTTCTTCCCCTTCAAGGTGTTGTAGTCAATGCATTTTTTTGATAGTTTGTTTTGCCACATGAAGCATGTCTTGTCCTTGCACGTTGAATTGTCCAAGGAGATGGTTGATTTCCATTTGCATTGTTTAATCAACTTCTTGAGTCCATTTCATGTCAAAGCTATTTCCATGGATAATGCATAGGTTATGAAGAGAAATGCAATTTGTAATCACCTTTAGTATATTTTGCAATGGCATATCTAATCTTTTCAATAAGATCCTTCACCATCCTTTCAAAACTCCAAAAACCTTTTTCATCGTTAGTCGAGTATCATATTGTATGAAATTCCAATATTTTTTTGCTTTTGGCAATCCTTCTTTTTCATCCTTGAAGGATGAGTAAAACTATGGCACCATTTGGTAGGCTACATCTTTAATCACTTTGTATGGCAAAATGTGGCCATCATTATTTTCTTGTCAATGTCAGATTTTTGGAACAATGTCCAATCATAGTAACAACTAGCCCATCCAAAAACATTATTCCAAAACTTACATTTTGTGTCAAACACACCTTGTAATAAAGTTGAATAGAACCCCTTTTGATAATAGTAAGAAGCTAAATCTATTGGTGGTGCAGTAATTGAGATGTGATTACCATTTACTACCCCAAAAACATAAGATATGCCTTGAATTTTTTCAACTCCTATGTTATTCTTCTTATGTTACTTGATGTTAATCTTTCTATCACCAAAGGTTTTAAATGCTTTCTAATAACTACACAGAAGTCTTTTACAATGATAGATGTGGAGCTTTCAACCACTCCATACACTTCACCACATGTTTGTAAAGTGTTATCACCACCTAAACAAGATAGGGTGATGGTTGCTCTTGTTTCAATTGGAATTCATGATCTCATGCAAAAAATTTCCCTACCCAATGATAGGGCTACAATATTGCACAAATAATGAAAAGTTTTTGGGATTAACCTTGTTTGTTGCTTGAACATCTTCACTGAACAGCTACCCAAAAGTTGCCTCTCCATGAAGCCACTTGCTCACTCATAGCTCCATACAAATCTCTCTCGCTATTCCATTTGCTTCCATAATGAAAACAACCATCATCCTCATTACACTATAATGTTGATGAAGTGCAAGTTGTTGCAATGCCGCAACTTTAATAATAAAAGGTTGAATTCCTGTGAAAACATGAGAGTTTCAAGAATCTTGTGTTTATGCTCATCCATGGTGTTTCGCCTTTTAAGGTTAAACTTGAGAGAGGAAGCAAACATGAGAAGAAGAATGATATCAAGAAAAAAAAAAAGGAACCATATGAGGGGTTGAAGTGTTGGTCCTTACTTTTTGGCCTCAATGGCTTTACACATCAACTCATTGGCCTTTAAACAATTAATATTTTATTAATGACTTGGGGCCAAACAATAAGCCCAAAAGTGCTCAAATTTCCCATTATGGGCCCCAAGATTTTTGGCTTTGACTCCTAGTCTAAAGCATGCCTAAATATATTGTTCCTCTCTCTAAAGATGGCAACACAACTTCAACAATGGTGCTACTGTAGATCATTGGGTATTAATTAGTTGGCTGCATTTTCAGTTTCTGGGTCAGAAATATTTCTTAGATTACAAGGGCATCAGGCAAAAATGCTTCTAATTATTTGTCTGGAGGGCTTTGAGATTTTGTGCTCTCCCTTTTCTCAAAAACCCTCTAGAGGAGTACAATATGGGTGGGTTTTGTAGCTAGGAGCATCATAGGTGGCATTCCACTCACCAGACATCACCAAATGTTATAAATCAATTTGGATGGGAGGCCTGCTGGAAAGAGTCCGCAGTTTGGTGGGTATTGGACCAGTACTCAGCAACCAGTTTGGCAAACAGCGACGAACTGTTCTCCAGTAGCTTCATTGGCTGGTCATATTCTGCCAACATCCCTGTGGAACCATCGTCCATCCCCACATGACCAACAACATCCAACCTCATGAGTAGGGGTCCTTGTGCAGAACTGCTGCTATTCCATATGCCTTGATGTAAGCAAGAGAGAGATGCAGGCTTCACAACAAAAGGCATATTCTTTGGCCACAGTTCAACTTTCATGTATATTAAGTGTAAAGCGGTGGCAAAGGGAAGTATATCTATGCTTCTATTTTGGGGAGGGACGCATATCTAGGCTTCTATTCTATGTTGGGGAGTGCTCGATGTTCCAGAAAATTGGTGATGGGCCAATCAATGTGGCTCCTTCCAAAGAAAAAGAAAAAGAAAAACTATGGGTGCACCTTTCTCGCCCCCATCCAATTAATACAAAGATGAATAAGGTAAAATGCTAGTTGCATACCATCATGGAGGGCCAAGACCATATCACTATCAATGACAGTGGGAATACGATGAGCCACTGTTATGACTGTGCAATTTGTAAACTCCTGTCGGATCACATGTTGAAGGATTGCATCGGTGGTGTTGTCAATCGATGCTGTTGCTTCATCCAGCACCAAAATCCGACTCCTCTTCAGCAATGCCCGACCCAAACAGAAAAGCTGCCGCTGTCCAACACTCCAGTTTTCACCATCTTCTCCCACTGCAACAAAAGCCACGCCCACAAAAGAAGAAACAGTGATGATACTTCTTTCCTTCCATGAGCGAAACCAAAATGGATATGAGAGAGGTTGGAATCAGTGGTGTTTTTTTGGGTGAAATTTCACATCCTGGTGACAAGACAAAAGGGGTTGCAAATTGTACAAAAGGACCTTTTTTTGCAAAAAAATGGGTCCATGTCACCATATTTATATAACAGGTTTTAGTATGTTGCCAACATGTAGCAAGATTCCTAAATTTTTCTACTTTGCTCTCTAACCTGTAGCCAAATTTGGCTAAGCCATTTTTTGGATGGTTGCCAACTCACTTACCTCACAAATTTGAAAAAAAAAACATCTAGTTAGAATACAGGAAGATCTTTTACCTGGAGCATCAAGTCCTTCTGATTTCTCCCGAATGCTTTCTCGTAGCTGGCATTTATCCAGTACCTGCAAAAATAAGCAAAACACTTATCCACTTAGTGAGAACAGCTCACAATTTGCACACCTGCTAACTCTGCAGAAATTTTCTTTGGTTTTGAGAAAAGAACAAAGCATTCAGACACATGTTTGGCAGTACCTCCCAAATCTCAGAATCAGAATGTTGTGCAAGAGGGTCAAGGTTGAAGCGTACAGTCCCTCTAAACAGAGTGGACTCTTGGGGGATTATGCCCAATCGAGATCTGACATCATGCAGTCCGAAGGTGGTGATATCCAGACCATCAATCAAGATCTTCCCTCCTGCTGGTTCCACAAGACGGAAAAGAGAACTGATAAGGGTGGTTTTGCCACTGCCAGTGCGACCCACCACACCCACTCTTTGACCTCCCTCAAATGTACATGTAATTCCCCTCAGCACCAATGGAGCATTGGGTCTATACCGTACCTGTTTGGAAAAACAGTAAAACCACAACAGAACCAGTTTCTCAGTTTAAAAGAAATTGCTGGTTGTGGAGAGAAGAGATGTTTGGTAAATAAAAAAAGGGCAACAACAAACCTGCAAGTTTTTCAGTTCCACTTTGCCCATGCTAGGCCACTGCACCGGAGGGCGCTCATCCATGATGACAGCAGGTGCCTCACTTGGAAGATTCATGTATTGCTTGATTCTCTCCACAGAGATTATAACATTTGCCAAGTTGCACTGGTGCTGGACGCTGAAAACTTGGGAGACATTTAACGAAAGACCATATGTGATCACAAGCCCCGCAAATCCTGAGATAATCAACCAACCCAATCAGACAAAAGAAATCTGGCAATGAATCCCATTTGATGAGTTGAAGTGTCATGATGTGCATCTGAACATCATACTGTGCTTCCTCAATTTCCTGGTAAGAAATGAGATAGAGAACTAGACGGGCTGTAGAAAACACACCTGGGTCAATTTGACCCTTGGGTAGAAACACAATGAGGAGTGCAGAAGCAGAGAGAACAACAGCTGATAGGATCTCTAAGCGCTGAATAAGCCACTCTCTTGCAGCAATGCTATGGAAGAAGGGGCTGGCATTGGCATCAATGAGCTCTAAATTTTTCCTGGCGAACATATTCTCCCTCTTAAAAGCACGAATTGTCACTGCGCCTGCAATCGCCTCTCCAAAATGGTGCACAACTGGTGCCTTTGTTGTTCCATTTATGCGCATTATTTCACGTGCAGATGTAAGATAGTAATTCTGCAGATTCAAAAATCACTCATTTTTGTATCAACAAAACCTCAAAACAAGACAGTCTGAGTATGAAGATGGAAAGTGCAATGATGCTTAGAACTGAGCAAGAATTCAGCAACCACACCCACCACAGAAAGCTCAAAGACAAAAAGACACTCAAATTTAGTACTCTTCACACATCGGAATGCCTTTTAGAGTGAAACAAAAAGGAAGAGAAAGAGGGGGTGGAAACCTGAAGGAGCCGATTGATGTAAACCATGGGGAAGATGATGAAGAGAATTGGCCATATCACCAGAGAAGTGACCACAAGGATGCTCAATGCATTCATGGAAGCTGACACTGCAAAGCCAAAACAAAATGCAACATCTATGTCCAAAATGCTCCAGTCTGATGCAACCTGTAAATTTGCACACAATCATCAAATGTTTCAATGGCACCGTCATAAAAGCACATAACCTGACCACCGTGGCACACCATGCAATTTTCATTCCAAAAGTGTTTTTTTTATGCAATTTGTGGAAATGATGGATCGAATAACTATGTAATAGTTTAGTTACATTACCCGGCTTAGAATCCTTCCTGTGGGAGTTGAATCAAAAAATGCCATGGGAGAATGGAAGAGAGAATTCGTGAGCCTGGTGAAGAAGGTCCTTGATGCTTTAAGACCCATGACAGCAACAAAGAAGTTACGGAAGAAAACAAAGAGTGCAGTAGTGATTGCTATACTTGAATAGACCGTAATCAATTTGACAGTGCTCATTGCTGGGTTGCCAATTTCCGATGCCATCCACCAATTGGATGCAACTCCTCCAACAATAAACACACTATGTGCAAGCACAGCAAGAGCAAAGTATAGAAATCCATTCGCTTGACTCAAGTAAAAAATGTATGGTTTTAAGCCAGAGTTGCCAACTTCCTTCTGTTCTTGCTGTGTTAATTGGATATCCTTGTCTGAAAGCTTGGCCGCTCTTTGGCTCTCTTCCTCTCTCTGTGATTTGCTCCGACTTGGCAATCTCTGTGGCCTTTGATTTCTTGGCTCCCAAGAAGTTGTGAGATCCTGAGAGTCAGACAACATGCCCATCGATTCTTCATGGGCATTGACAAGCTCTTTGAAGCTAGTACCTGAACTGAGAAGTTCATCATAACACCCTGCCTGCCATATTTCTCCTTCTCGCATCAACTGTACATTATAACCCCAGCACCCACTACAAAAGTCAGATGCTTGTGTTTTTCAAAACCCATATCTACAATCACAATGGACGAAAGGAGGATGTTGACCAACAACTTTCTGCACTCACAAAAAGTTGTGAAAAATAAGACTGACCATTGCCTTCATTCATTCATTCACTCATGACCAGCATATGAAACAGAGGCTGTGTTAGAGTCAGCTTTGGAAGGACAGCAGCAGCAAGCAGAGGTCTTCACCAGGATTGAGTTAACTGCAGGCAGAAACTCCACTTGATGGGTGACCAAAATGACCGTCTTGCTCAACAGGGCTCCCATAACGCAATCCTGAACAACATGGTACATTAATCCCCCAAGACAATTTCAAATGTTGGTGAACAATCTCAGTGACACAAAACATAACAAACTCAGATGATCACAAAACAAAAACCTCCAAGACAAAGACAAAGAGAGAGACAGAGAGAGATACATAGGTAATTTGATTGATTGATTGATTACCTTGAACAGGGTTGCAGCAGTATGGGCATCAACAGCACTAAAGGGATCATCCAACAAATAGATATCTGCATCCTGATAAACTGCTCGGGCCAGCTGAATCCTCTGCTTTTGGCCTCCGCTCATGTTAGTTCCCCTCTCCCCGATCTCAGTTAGATCCCCATAAGGGAAGCTCCTTATATCCTTATCCAAAGCACAGGCTCTTAATGTCTTGCGATAGTGATCCTTATCCATTGGCCGTCCAAACAGAATATTCTCCTGGATCGTGCCACTTTGAATCCATGCTGACTGAGCAACATATGCAATGCTGCCAGACACTTGCACCTGTCACACAAGAACCCACTAGAATGTCAAATGTCTACTCTCCCAGAATTCCTATGTTGGTATCATTTTGCAAAGAAGGTTTACGGTTTTAGAGTTGACTTTCTTTGAATGAATATTGGGTCTTGCAGCAAAAACCTGGAGGAAAATATCAGATGGGCTCAATACTAAATACTTACTGAACCAGAGAGTTTTGGAATCTCGCCAAGGATGCAGTTGAGCAGAGCAGACTTCCCGGAACCCACTTCTCCACACACAGCCACATGCTCACCATGCATAACCTGCAAACTGATATCCTTCAATGTGGGATGTGCTGCTGCCATATCTGGCTCCCAGCTTAACACAGCATTGCTGATCTCAATGGCATTCTCTGAGCTCTTTTGGAAGTCTCTTGCAACTGCATCAGCTTGCAGTTCATCCTCTTGCAGGAAGCAGTCTATGCGTGCCAGTGAGACATGCACCTGTTCCCATTTGACAACAGACAATGTTCTGCAAAAAGTGTTGCACAATAGGACCAACTGACCAACCAAGAAGACAAAGCATAATGAAGGAATTTTCTTATTATGAACAAAATGAAGAATCGGAAAGATGTGAAAGTCGGCATAAACCTGAATGATGATAGCAATCACATCAGGTATTATGCGGATGGGGTCCTGAATGATTCGTAGTGTTGCAAGGGCAGTGAACACATTGCTTGCTGTCAATGGAGTACCCAGTAACATACATGTGAAAAATGTGGCTGTTGACACAAGCACAGGTGATACCCAGAACACGACAGAATTGTAAGCCTTTCGATATTGGACAGCAGAGAGCCACTTCATTTCAACCTTTCGCAACTCCTCAATAGCCTCTTTGAATCTGTCCTCCCATGCCTATAGACACACACGCACAGAAGCACTAACTTTGAGACTGACTGTCATTGGGCATGTTATGGGCGATTGTTAGTACATCACAACACACCCACAGATTGTGACAATCTTTTGTTGAAACCCAAAATTCAAGATCCTAGTATGTACATACCTGCAGTTTTAGTATCTTCATGCTACGAAGGGCTTCAGCAGTAGCTTGCAATCGTTTATCCTGGGCTGCCATAAGCTGGGTCAAATACTTCTGTTGGCTTTTAGCCATCGGTGTGTTGACAACCATGGTAAGAATGATGACCACAAGCCCCAACAGAGTTGCCCAGCCCACTGAATATGTGAGAATCACCAAAGCAATGAGAATCTGAAGCACAGTTGTCCATACAAAATGAAGCCAGTAGGTGAATTCCCCGATACGGTAAGCATCAACTGACATATAGTTCACAACGTCACCTCCTGCATGCTTGTTTTTCCCTGAAAGCATGATCCATCAAAGCTTGTGTTACATGAAGATCTGTCAACCCTAGATATGATAGATAATCTATGGACATATGAAAGAGGATGATACATGCACTACCAACCTGTGTTGGAGAGTTTGAGCTCTTTGCGGTAGATGGCTGCCATAAGAGCTGAGCGAACTTGCAGACCAATTCGTCGGCTACCAAAGTACCATTGGCGCTGCGAGATGGACTCCAAAGACTTGGCCAAAAACAATCCCACCACCAAAATGTAACCCTCATACTTGAATGCGCGCTTCCCACCTGTGTAGTCAATGAACAACTTGAGAACAACTGGGCCCAAGGAAAGGGTGATGGATTTCCCCAACGCAAACAAGCCATTTACTGCAATTGGCCGCCAGTAACATGTTGTCAATGCCCAGAAAACGGATACTGGCTTGTGACCGTTTTCTGATTGATCCTCCAAAGCTTGTGCAAAGCTTTTGTAAGCTGTTTGAGCCTCATCCTCCTTGCCAAGGCTGGGCATATCAGTTTGTTCCAATGGCCGTTTGTAACCCAATGACAGAAGAGGGTTTAGCCACCAGAAGGTCATGTGGCTTAAGAACCCTGCAGATGCGAAAGGTGTTACATTGTGCAGTGGCTGCTGCTCTGAGTCTTCAGAGATTCCATCAAGAAGAGGCTCTACTAAGGTGTCAAATTCTGGAGAAAGTTTGCCATCATCACCATCACCATCATCCTTATCATCATCCTTGATGGCACAGTAGAGGAGGAGACAACAGACTGGCCATGACATCAACTCCAAGACTGCCAAACTCCCATATCTTTCTCCATTCAAAACTTCTACTGCAGCTGCAATTGCAGCAAATGTTCCTAAGAAAAATGCAAGCACCCACCATACTCGCACAAAAGTCTTGAACTGAGGCAGCGTCATTGTCATTGCTCTCACCCTTACAGAAAGAGCTAGACACAAAAACGCCAAGCTTTGCACAAGCAAGAGTGTCAATTCATGAATAGGATACACAAATTCCCTGCCACCACCGCCACTTGTTGTTGTGCTCCAGCTGCTGCTGCTACCTATTGCCCATATCACAGATCCTGCGTATCCCAGACCTAGTGCCAGCATAAAGCATACAACAACCCAATGGAGCTGCTGCTGCTGTTGTCGTCTTGTTGGAGCAGCCACCCTCTGTTGTTGTTGTTGGCTTCTTCTTCTGCATGATGATGACCACACTGCTGATATTCTCCTCAATTCCTTTTGGTATGCTAGAGCTAATGCTAAGAAGACAATTATGAGACCCAGATGAATCCCAGAAATTATGGCATGCTCGATGCATGCTGCAGCACCAGCACCACCAGCTCCTCCCTCTGAGTGGCTGCAAAAAAATTTCCATGACTCTGCCAATTCACAATCACAAAAACGTGTGCTCCCCATCAGAAATGTACAACAACAATCATATGCAGGTGCATTCTGAGTGTTCCTACACTGTTTTTTTTGTTTTTTTTCACAAAAAAGAAAGAAAATGGGGTGACATTTTGATGGCCACAGGGGAGGTAGGGGGGACTGACTGCATCAAACAAAAATGAGAGCCTGAGTTTTACAAGGTCACAAAGAGAGACATGGCTCACCAATCTTACTTGCAAAAAAGTCCATGGAAATGAAATAGTCACCAACAATATTGGCAACCTGAGAGAACCTGCAGCAGCATCACAGGTGAGCGCCCATTAGCTTTTTGACACTTGTGAAGAAAACAAGAGCTTCAGGTCAGAAGAGAAAAACAAGAGAGAGGCAAGAGAAACAGCACAGAGACAGAAATTTGGAGATGTGCAACAACACTCAAAGGAACCTGAAAAGAAAGCTCTCTCAAAAAAAGCTGCCTCCCACCCAAGACAGGCAAAACCCAGGGGAAAGTGGAGACATAGAATTTTTTGTGGCAAAAATGGATTTCAGATGAAATGGGTAGCTTAGAAACAGCTCCAATTGCCCATCGCCACAAACACCGACAAATCTCTTAACATATTATATTTTCGCAACATCAACTTCCCTGATTCTTTCTTTCTTTCCCTTTGAAGAAGAAGAACAGTTGTTGTTGATCAAGCTTCTGAGGAATCCCAAAAGGTCCTCACTACCAGTCTAGTTGGAAAGATTGTTATTACCGCATGTCCTCCACACATATATGCACGATGTTGTTGCTGCTGTTCTCTTTTGTCGATTCAATTGCTTCCGGTTATCGTATCTCTCTCTCTCTCTCTCTCTCTCTCTCTCTCTCTCTCTCTCTCTCTCACACACACACACACAGAGTCGTGATTGCAGCCGCCTTGGCTCTCCTCCTCCGCTGTTCTCCTCTTCTCTTCTCCTCGTCTCTTCTTCTCTTCTCTTCTCTTCTTTTCTCTTCTGTAACTGGAAAACATATGAGAACTATATATATAGATCCACAGAGGATTCCAAGCAAGTCTTAGTTGAGAATCAAACCGTTTTTGACCACAGTGTATGTAGAGATAGATTATGTTTGAGGCTAGAGCTTTTTTCGCTGTTTCTCTGACTGATGCTAAGTTCACGTCCTCAAACAAATACTACAACTCTATTTGTAGAAGAAAAAAATTACGTTGAAAACACACACACACACACACACACGAACCCTTTACATACGAAATCCATGGAATCCCATCGTTTTAGACAACGAACATAAGCGTTGGAAAATTGTTGGAGCTTGGGGTTATTATCGCCTTTGAGCCAAACAAAAAAACAAACAAGGTTCACGTTGGCGGGCGGCGTGCGTCTCGTCGGCCCGCCGGTACTTCTTCTTTTCTCCTCCTCTCTCGGCGAAAGAAAAACTTCTGAGCTCGGCAGCCCGGGAAAAAGAAGAAGAAGTAGAAGAAGAAAAAGGAGCCACCAAAAGCAAAAGCAAACCACACAAAACCCATCACCATGTTCAGCAATTTCCCAAAAGGCCAAAAAGCAAAAGCAAACAAACCTCCACCATGAGAGAGAGACACACACAGCACACCCACCCGGGGGAACACCGGTTCGGGTCGCTAAAAGCTTTCTCACATCCGTCCGGTATCAGTCAGTAGTAACTAGTAACCCTAAAGAACAAAGGGTAAAGTTGCAATCTCAGCAAGCACACTGCTGACACGTGTCCCGTAATCGGCTAAACCGCGCCCCGAAACAGCGCGCGCGCGCACGTCCGGAGGGAGGAACAACAACCGGCTTTCGGGTGGGGCCACGGGGAAACATACCCGGCGGGTTTCAGTAACCCAAACCAACGAAGCCGGAGGGGAGCGCAATCCCAGCGAGGAAGACAGCTTTACACACACACACCACACTATTGACACGTGTCGGGCCATCAGAGCTGCCCTTGCAAAAAATGTTCAAGAGAATTTCTTAGTTTGGAAGGGTACATAGTACGTACCCATGGTCTTTCAAATGGGTGACTTTTGGTTCCGGACAAGCAAAAATGTTGGAACCAAGTTTCATTGGGAATGTTTGCCCAAGAACCAAAGTTTTTTTTTCTAAAATTTGGCTCAAACTCAAAATGATAGATAGGTATCAAAATGGAGAGTAGTCGGTTCAAAAACCAAGTTTCGTTTGAAAGTTCGCTCCAACTCAAAAATGATGGATAGGTACCACCAAAACTGAAATTTCAGGGAGAGTCGGTTCAAAAGTTCGAAGTTTCGTTCGAAAGTTCACTCGAAATTTCTATGATAGATAGATAGATACTAGAAGTGAGTTTCGGATTGAGTTGGTTTGTTGTGGTTGCTTGCTAGAGATGGCCAATGACCGCCCCCCCCCCCTAGACAAGGAAAGAAAGACAGAAAGAGAGAACAAAGAGAAGGAGAGAAAGAAAGAAAGAAGATCCATTCCCACTTCAATTAAAGAAATGAATAATGGTCATGTTGACTTCTTTGGCAACATTATATAATGCTTTCCATGTACATACATATATGCTCACATATGGAAAGCATATAAACCCTAAACCCTAACCCTAGGCATATATAAGCTAAACCCTAACCCTAAGGATATATATATATATATATATATATATATATGCTTTGCATATGTTTCAACTAGGTTAGCCCCTAAAACAAATTCACACTTTCTGAGCCACTTTCCTTTAGTTAACAGCTGCGCCGGAGATTTTGTTTTGTTTCATTTGTGATTGGGTGGGAACCTCATATTGCGTAATGTGTCGCAGAGATTTCCTTTGTTAGTTGGGGGACCTCGTGTGTGGCGTAATGTCGCACGCCAGGCTTTTATGGGACCTCCTCGCCTTATTATGATGTCGCATACCATACGGACACACGGGGATGATTTCTTTGTTATCTCTCTCCAGCAGGGATGTTCTTTGAGCTATTTCGGGGAAAGAAAGAAAGAAATGAATGAAGGAGTCACTTTGATTGGCCCATCACCCCTCCCCACCCCCCAAAAGAATTATTGGATTGTTAGAAATGCACCCTTCGGGCTGCATCAAGGGGATGTTTCGCCGGGTGTTTCACAGATGAGAATCACTGAGCATTGATTTTTGGTCGATCTCAGCCGTACAAGTGATGTTACTTACTCGGTTGTTTTGTTATACTCGGAAGCTCCGTCCTGTTGGGGGGGGGGGGGGGCCTT
>Ga0116227_10003759_pt1 | contig 33487 bp, 31 predicted proteins | sample S1TSphgellanicum_FD_89693 | JGI IMG/M metagenome (GOLD analysis project Ga0116227, IMG submission 89693) | Host-associated microbial communities from peat moss isolated from Minnesota, USA - S1T2_Fb - Sphagnum magellanicum MG | ecosystem: Host-associated > Plants > Peat moss > Unclassified... | reverse complement strand
TATAAAAAGTGATAATAATAAAAAAGAAAAGAAGAATGACTGTAAAAACGGGTGTGGGGGTGGCAGGTGGAGGGGGGGGGGGGTAGGGGGTTTGGTGTTAAATGGAATAATCACATAAACTCAATGAACATGCCAAGCTTGGATAGTCAAAACTTTTAGTCATGTTTATCTTGTCTATGGATTATTTTGGTACTACCATGGCTATCATAGCCTTTGGCTTGCCATTGAATATTTTTTTCATCCTTAGTCAAAAACATTTTTTTCTAGCCTTACTTTGAAATGAACTCACAAACATCATAATTAGCCTCTTTTCTCACAATTTTAAAATATTTTCCTACTATTCTTGGTAGATTACTAATAACTTCAAGCATTATACCTATAGGGCTTGAAGTTCCAAGTTATGAAGTTCATGGACAAATGACTTCATTTTTTTTTTTTCTTTCTATGAAAAACAGGCAATGCTTGCAACAACATCAAGCAGCCTTGTTACATGTGTTATAGGCCAAATCCTCTGTGTAATCCTAAAAACATTTGAGCTTTCCACTATGTGCATACCTTCAATGACATCAAGGACACATGGCTTCAATGTAAATGCCTCAAACATGTCTTGGAATTTACTCCCTCATACCTATTTCCAAAAAACCCCAATACAAAAATACTACACTTGTTAAACACTCTAGAGTTTTGATTTAAATTTCCTTTGCACTTACAATCATGCTTTTGGATGATTGTGTAGTTGTGTTTTTAAACCCTACTTGGTTAAGCAAAACAATGGTTCTTTTAAAGCTCTAGAATTGTAATTTTTGAAGGATCATACAAAGTTTAAAGATTGACATACAAAATGAATATTTTATCAAACTCTTTAAAGAAGAAACCCAAGTCATTGAATGATAATCATTGTTGAGTGGTGAATAATGTGCCACCATCTACAAAAAAGGAGCTCACAATTACATACAAACAAAAATGCCATATGAACTAGTGCATTAAGACCATCCATGCTTAGTTGCTTAACTCTTGCTTTTGGTACTCCTAATCAAGTAAATGATGTAATGCACATCTAGGAGGTTACAAAACAAACTACACACATACATATATGAACATAACTTTGTAATTAGTTCCCCATTTTCATTTCAAGGTTTTGTTGGTTCAACAATTTGAATTTTCATCTTCTACTTTGCACAATCATAGTACCCAACATTTTTGTACCCTACAAATATATTATTGATAAAATTATTTTTCACAGAATCCCCTAGTTGAGCGCATTTACTCATGAATGCTCAAGATTATTGTCTTCACTTGCAACCACACATACATGGACTTTCCACCTCCCCATAATAACCAATTTAACTACACACCTCCTTGTTGCATGCGCCAAAATAGTTCCAATTAATGCCTTCTACCCTTGCCTAAATTTCACATGTCTTAGTAGCACGGTCATCCAAGCAATTAAACCTCATCACAATATTACATCTTTTTCATACTTCTAGATGAGCATCTTGATTTTTAACACATAGTTCATTAAAAGCCAATCATACCATAAAACATTTTATTATTTTTGGTAAAATGGCCACATGGACACAAGGTCACATAGAGCTATGTTTTTCCCCCAAGTGTTTAAAACTATATTTAAGGGTTTTTTTCCTCACCCTATGTCCAAAATTTGGTTTCCATAATGGATGCATAGTAGATAATTCCATTACATACTCAATATGAACCTCAGATATGAGAAGAAAATGTTTTTTATAATCATCTAAAAATAGGACACATGGTTGTAATGTCCAAAATTTTGCTACATTGATTAATTATAACTTGTTCAAACAAGAAAAAAAGTTCATCCATGTACATGAATTGGGTCTTCCTCATCATCAAACTATTATCACACTAAAGCAAAAAATAGTTGTGACAAGTATGGTTCTTGTAGTAGCTATGGTAGGGTTTTCTTTAACAAATCCATCAAGTCCATGGTTGTGCCTCAATTGCAATTAAAATTTCAAAAGTTCCATTATGGCCGAAAAAATTTGCTAATCATTGTACCATCTCACATTACTACAACCACAAAATTGGACAATGGCCTCATTCCAAATGGATGCACAACATTTCACCTTAATCATCTTTGATTATATAGCAAAATTGGGATTATCTTCACTAGTTTCCTTTCTCAATCAAGTAATTACATGGCCATAGTATGTAGGCCTTCTCACCCATAGGCCCTACACATGTGGCATCCAAAGTGGTTGCCCATGGGAGATGTTCAGGTTCAAGGGTCACACATGGAGTCCCATGCCGATGTACCTTGGTCACCATGACCATATGGGTGAATTCCCCACATAAAGCAGGGAGGTTAAATGTGGCATGGCTCCTAGAGTTTTTGTTCACACTTGCAATTCCTCTGGCCACCACTACACTAAGGTATCCAGGGTGGAGAATCAACATTTTGTGCCAAATTTCAGTGGGGTCTACCATCACATAAACATTTATCAATTTCAACTCCTTTTAGTTGCAATTGTTCAATCCATGTTCTAACAATTGCATTCATCATTATTCAAACCTATTACAAGTTTGATAAGTAGTGCACTTACAATATCACCTTGAACATACAATATTTTGGCCTTGTTGACATGCTTTTTTGTAGGTAATTGCTTCCTAGATTCAAACATAAGTGTTTCATTGTTCCCTTTCTTTTCAAGTAATTACTTCCCAAACTCAAGCATAAGTGTTTCATTTTCCCCTTTCTTACCACCACCTTTAACCTTGCACAATGTAGCATGCATTGAATACTTTGGTTTGAACTCCAACTTGAATGTTCTAACCCAAGAGGTGTTCATTTGAACAAGTTGAGCCACTAATGCAATTGCATTAGCTTTTTTGCTTTCACCATGCCTAGAATTTGCTTTCCCTTTAATATGTGGGTGGGGCTACATTTGTGTCAATGCTTCAATGCCATCTTCTAGTTGGGTTCCCAAGCCCCCATCTACTATAGGTTCCTAGTTATCTAAAACTATGATATCAATAGAATGTTCAATCTGTTCATCAACTTGATCACCTTCATTGCCAAGTGGTGAAGCATCCACATTAGAATAGGGGGGTCCAAACGCAATAAAAGGACCCACTCAAAATGTAACCACTACTTAATTTTTGACATTTTTAACCACTATGTCAAATCAATATTTAAAAAGTTTGGTGCATTTGTATAAAAATGATTCTAATGTATTATGAAAAATTTGGTTAAGTTTGAGATGCATTCAATGAGTATAAAATACCCAAAAACACTTTTTAAGTAGTGTAACCGATGCTTTTACTATGCAAAGGACTCTTAAAAGGCTTTATAATTATTTGAAAATGACATATTTATGAAAACAAATTAAATATTCTTGTAAAGAATAGTAAATTGCACCATCTTATTGGGTCAAAATAGTTTTTTGAAAACTTGTAAAAACTGATTTGAAGAATATTCTCTATGATGAACCAATCCAACTTTGCCACATCACCTTGACTAGCTAGCCTTCTGCTTTTAAACAAAGCACCAAGGTGTTGGGTGTGGGTCATTTTATTGCATTTGCACCCAAGGGTCCTTTTGTTAGGTTTGAAATGGGAACTCTAAACCTTTTAATGCACATGGTAGGGTATCAAATGTGTCGATCTCTAATGACTTGACCACTATTTTTCTCTTTGACTTTGGTTCCCTTGTTAAGTTCTTGCAAGTAAGGCCACAAGTTCTTGGTCTTTTAACTTCCACCACTTGAAGATCGTTCCCACCTTTTTTGGAGTCTAAATATTCCACTACTCCTTTGAGAACATGAATCATCCCCTTTACTGGTACACATGGAAAACTTTTCTTCTTACCAAATATTGGTAAATCCTCACTTCCATAATCCAATTCCTTGCTTGCACAAGCACTATTATCCTTGCCACTATCCTCCTTTCCATTTGAAGGCTCTACTACATGACCTTCATTCATTGATGCCTTTCCCTAATTGTCACAACCCCATTTTGAAGGAAGTGTGAGGTTGCCATTCACACTCCCAAAAATGGGACTTGAGAGTCCTCTAGGACTCTCAAAAATTCAGAACGTGATTGCAGGCATCAAAACACCTTGCATTGAGGTGTTCTTTATATCTTTGGAAAGATCTTGAAGTGTAGATGTCCAAAATAGCCTCGCATGAGCCATTTGGACATCTATAACATAAGTTATGGTCGAAAGAAAGGCCAGAAGTCAAACTGGCAGTTTGACTCTTGACCACTAAAAGTTGGGAATCGACCCAATTCCAGTGTGTGCAGGTGGAGTGCGATAGACCGTTGAAAAGCTCTCAAAGAGAGCTACAAGTTTTCTAGAGACCTCGTCCCGATCAGAGGTTGGAACGAGAAGTTATGAATGTCCAAAGTCTTGGGAATCCAAATCGGGATAGTTTCGGGACTTCACTTTGGGAGTCCCGGGAAAAAGTACCATTCGGATGCAAGTGCAATGGAGAGATGCAGAGAATACTATATGGGGGAAGGTGGTGGCTTCCCCTGAGTCCGGGCCGTGGTGAGTCAAGTGAGTCCAAGGTTGCCTGTGGCTTGTCCCAACACCCAGAATGTTTCGAATGTGTTCTAACCCACTGGATGGTTGGTTTTGGATACAAGACCGAGTAATTAAGTAGCTTGTCCCTCTTCCTAGTCTAATCCCGGAGCTTTCAGCACGCCCCTCTCACCCCCTTTAGTGCTGGAAGCTAGGAGCGTGCCCCGAATCCCCCACCTTTCCGCAACGTGAGTGACTTAGTCCCAACTTGGGGCTAATTAGGGACTTGGGAGCGCCTCACTAATCCCCTTCAAGTGTATCCACTTGATGTTCAATTTGCATTATTGTGACATTAGTTTCCTCCCTAGCTATTTCTTTAGAAGGTGGCAAGTCCATACTTTCCACCAATTTTGGCAATGGGCTCCCTATCTACCCTTCCAATGTGTTAATATCTATGATATCGTCTTTAGTTGATTGTGAAACATGTCCTTTGTATTGGAACATTAAAGCTTGGGGGTTGGGCTTGATGTTAACCAACCCAGGCACTAGTGTCAAGGCTATGTCCTTAAGGTAATTAGTCCCATCTGGCTTCATTTGTGACCCCTCCACAATGCTAACGGTGAACATTTTACTACTTGAACTAGCACCAAAGCCTCCTTTAGTCATCAAGAACAACTTTTTGATCTCATTCATGTTTGCTACCAACCTAGTAACCTTTGTTTCCATGTCCCACATAGCACAATCCACATTCTTACCAAGTCATGAAGGCTAATAATCATAAAGTGCAAAAAATTATCAAACACCATGTAGTTAAAATTAAGAGCACATGACCTTGGAAGCATAAAATGATCTAATTGGCAATGTTTAGATGGATATAATTTCAATACTAGGAAGCAAAATATGAACTTGAACATCTTGAAGGATCAAACACCAAATGACTTAGGAAACAAGTCTTGTCGGGTTTTGATAACCATCAATTGTAGAAATTGATTAGACATGTTGTCATTTAAGCTAAAAGTGTTCTTGAGCATGTGACAATCAAGAAAGGAACATTCACATGGATGTTCAAATGTTTGACAACGAGAAAATTGAACGAACTGCATCTTTTTGGATCAACACCAAATGACTCAACAAACATATTCTTGAAACACCCTAAACCTTAAGTAAAGACTTGCTGGGTTTTAATAATTATTAGTGCTTGTGGAAAAGGATCAAACAAATAATAGTTTGAATTGAAAGTGTTTAAAAAAAAATGATCAAATGGATCATACCTAAAAATGACCACCCAAACCAAACACATTGAGCAATCGAAAATCAAAGGACACGCAAAAAGACTAACCAAACAGAGAATGACTTGCAAATGGGAATTTACTAATTTAATTACATTTATATCTAAAAATGATCAAATAGAAAATCAAATTGGGGTTGATGGAGAAAATGATATTTACATGTGAAATTTACAAATAGTGCGTTGCATGGCTTTCATAGAGTCAAACTCCTATGCATCACCTCACCAAATCTTTTCTATTGGGAGACACAGTAAAATGATTAGTCCACCATTCAAATATAATTTTCTTCAAACCTTCAGGCAAATAATCTGACCATTTAGCTTTCCTATAATTTCCCCAGAATGCATCCTTGGTTGTGTCCAACAAAACTTTTAGCACTAACCTTTTTTTAATGTTCCTTCTATCTACACAAAACATTTTAGCAAGACGTTTCCCACTACTAATAGATTGTGAAGCAGGAAATGTGCACACAATATCTTTTGCCATTGTAATTTTAGATTGCCAAAGCCCAACTAAATGTGTGTTCATTCCGTCTTTCAGATTTTGAACCACTTCAAGGTGAAAGCACACTAAGAGTGAACCACTATTGTTCAAAAAAGGTGATGTATAACAAGTATTATAGTATATAGTAAGTTAAAATCTTGATGGCATCCTTTGGTTATCCTAAACACAAGTAAAAAACTTTAAAATTTGCCTAATAACATTTTAGAACTCAAAGTTCATTTTGAGTCAAAATTCATTTCGATCCAACGGTTAGATGAGGAAGATTGAATAAAATCAATGTACATAGAGTACATAACATATAGTTTTTCAACGACCATGAAGCCTCATGTGTATGATTCATGAAACATTACCAAACAAAAGAAAATTGAAAAGATAATGCAATGCTCATCTATAAAATCTCCTCCTCTTTGATATGGTAATGATTTTTTCCTAAAAATAAGGTATTAGTATGCATTCAATATTAAACAAATGTAAAAAAACACGGTTTTTGAATGAAATTTCATTCAAAAACTTTAAATTTCTAAATTGTCCTAGATTTAATTGATGTATATCAATATCATACACCATAAAAAAATTAATTCAATAATTCCATGCACAACCCTAGATTTGAAATATATATTCAAATTTTCAAACTTGTGACGGGTTTTATTTTGTCATGAATATACTCCATATGTTCAATTTTTTTAATGTTTGTTGAATTTTTAAAAATAATTGATTAGATAAAATTTTAAGCTATCAAATATACTTAAAACAAGAAAAAAATCCAAAATGTAATGTCCATACACTACCAAAAAATTTAATTGTTGCAATTTTATACATGTGACCACAATTTTGGGGGGGCTTAGTGTGATTTCACCTTTCATGACTTTGGTTTATAACAACAAAATCAATCAAATAGGATGGTAGAGAATCCCTAATCATGGAATGTGACAATGATTTCTCCATGTTTAACTATTGGATGATGGTCCATAATGTTTCAGTTGATTTCGTGAAAGAGACAAAATTTTTGGCTAAATCTACACTTATTCTTTGTTCTTGCCTACTAGTACATTCCAAAAAATGCTCTATGACAAGCAAACTAGTAGATGCAATAGAGGTAATTCTTGGAGTTGCATTTTTAGCGTTGCGTTCCCTATGTTTTTGCACTTGGTCTCTATTGTCACATCTCCTTTTCTCCTTATACTAGGTCTTGTGTTAAAGAAGTAGCTACTTGGCTGCTCCATTCTCTCCCTCCTCTTCCTTGTCCCCTCCTTTTGCTAGTAGGGTGTTGTCTGTTTGAAGCCTTAATATTCATTTGCTTCTAGCTGGTTTTGTAGCAACATTCATCTTGAGACTCCTCACAACCCTAACACCATCCCAAAAAGTTGGAACGAAATTAGAAAATACGACTGCAAGCTCATAATGCATAGCAACCAATTTAACCAACAATATTTTTTAAAAAAAATTATAGGAGTTGAACTGACCTTCAACAATTTAGGTTTGTGATGTTGTGGCATTCCGATCTTCACAATTAGAGTTCCATCACCACACAATTGAGTTTGTTTGAATGTTTACAAATCATGCAACTTCATTACGTGAAAAAAGGTGTAGGGTTTAGTAACTCATTGATAATTTTCATATGGAGGTGCAACATCGTGTGCCCTCTTCGAACCACTATTTTGTCATGTTCAATGGGTACATAAGGAGGTTCTTGTTTTGGATCAAAAACCAAGCTTTTAGGACTTTATGGTGGCGTAAAAAACAACTCGGACTCAAAGTTAGACTCAACTTTGTCCAATTCTTCATGTTCTTCTAAGTATTGATCTATAATGTGAGTTTGTTTAGAGTTTCTTAGATAACTTAGTTTCTTTTTTCAATATGTTGCACCTCTACATCTCATTGGCCGGGTTTCCCCATCTTCTCTTGTCACTACACTTTCTTAACTTGAAGGTTCAAAAATCGCACAACAACCTATTCACACTCAACCAACACACAAAAACCCAAACAACCATGAATGTTGGCAGTAGTGAGCAAAAATTGTGATGCTAAAAATAAAAAATAGTTGTTCCAGCCTCCTTCGCATTGAATGAAACAACTCCATGGGCAACAAAAAATCCTCAAACAAACACTAAACCCTAATCCAATAGCTCTCTTGAACCCTAACCCTAATGTCAGGCTTCCTTAAGAGTGGTAAACCCCACTTTTAGCATTTTTTGCAGCTAAAAGTGGGGTCCAGGTGGGCCATTTTAGAATTCAATCAAATAGGCGCCTCTATTGCGTTTGTTTTATTCTTGATAGCGACGCCATATATAAAACACAGTTCAAATGATGGCCAGTGCTTCAAACTACTTGCTTTGGAAGACACCCTCCAACGACAGGTCAAGCAAATTGTCGCAGTACGAGTATTTTTCCCATTTGAGAACGGAAAAATCTGATTCGATAGAGGTTGAGTTGGGGAATAGCATTGTGAGACCGCCACAAAACGTCCGTAGGGTCGCGAACCGAATACCCAGAGCCTCCCACGCGTCGTTAAACTTCGTCTTGTGGTCGTGCTAATCGAGAATCGTCTTGACGGGGGGCTTGTACTTGTACGCCTTGATGAGATCGCGATGTTGCTACTCGATTTCATAGATGGCATCCTTGTCCCAGTTCGCTTTGATCAGGTGCACATTGCGCGGTTGCAGGACGTTGCGGAAGAACACAACAGGTTGAACACAAATGAGATCGGACGACATGACGGGCGGTGCCTCCTTGTCGGTAGGCTCGTTGCGTGAGTTACGTTCAGTCTGGATGTCTATAATGCCTTGAACAATGCTCATAGCGAACATGCCAATCGATGTGAGTACGTTGTGTTGAGCGGAGTCGTCGAGCGCATCGAAGTGGCCCTCGACACGAGATCCCTGATTACGGATGAACAATTCGAGTGATTCGAAGGTGACGAACTAATCGAATCGCTGGAAGTAGTCCGACGCATCGAGGTCTCCGAACTCAGCGTCCATATCGATGTGGCGCAACTCATACACCATATGAAGGTCGACCGTGAGCTTGTTGACGTACGCACGTTGTTGGCAAATGAGAAGGAGGCGAGCTTGCAGCTTGTAGAACATCTTGTGGACGAGTTCTAAGCCAGGTGCCACCGTAAAGACTTGGACCCACCATGTTTCCGATAGAACGGGCGAGACGGTGACACCACGCTGCTCACGCCGTTCGTCAAGAAACGCAATGATTTGCCGCTCGAACTTGATATCGAACTGGAGGACGATGTTCAGTGTAGCCCACCAGTTCGTCTTCTTCGGGCTGGCAACGCCCATCTCAGTGATCAGTGTGTTCTACTTGCGAAGGTAGACCGTCGCCTCGAAGACTTTTGCGACGAAGTCGCTTCCATCGATTAGCTCGACAGTGGCTTGAACAACGAGATCGGCTTGGTGGTTGACATAGTTTACTTGTGTCATGTCATGCGTCGCGAGGTCAACAAGTTGCTTCTGAATGCCGGTGATGTGTCCCATGTTCGTGCGCTCGCCATCGATCATAACACCAATCAGCTTGTTGGCCCAGGACATATAGAGCGTGCCGAGAAGCGTCACGAGCATTTTGACCTGCAGGTCGGCTGTATGACGACTGAAGTGTGGCATCGTAATCAAATGAAAGTTGTAAAGGATCCCTTTGATAGAGAGGCAGATGCGGGCATCGAAGAATGTGATGCTGCGATGGGTGCTACCATCAAACGCGATAGAGAACGCCCACACGTCGTCGCTCGAGAGCAGGACACTGATCTTGGTCAAAGCGACGCTGATAAGCACGCGGACATATTGGCCGACCATATGGTCACTCACACTGCTTAACTTTCCGATGCTCATCACATCACGTGTGTGTCCAATTGCGGCCGCGATCTATCGAAACGACATGCCGCACGACGTGTGCTTGATGATGAGTTAAAACCGCTTGACGTTTTTGATCACGACAATGTACGACCTGTCGTCAGCTTCACTGTCCGGCTTGAACAACGGCAATGCGTTGTGCTTCAACTTGATCAGACGAGCAACACGTTCAGCGATATTCGGATCGAGAGCCTCGCCATTGTCGTGCTCGAAGGCGGCCATCTCATTTTCGAGTTGGAACAAGAGCTCGCCAATGATCATATCAACGACGGCGTTTGAGATCTTGAATGTCAGCTCGTTGCCGTCAATCTTGATGTACCAGTGCAGTGTGTTGTTGCGCGACAATATCCCGTTGAAGAACTTAAGCTGTTCGGACGGCGACAATGCCTGGTTCTTGCTCCATTTCTCGTGGTGCTGTAACTCCATGTGTTTGGTCATGACATCGGTGCAAAAGTCGGGCCCGTACGTCTGGTTCGTGACGCGTGCAGCGCGCTTCCGATTCGCCATGTCGACTTGCCGCCCAAAGTATTTGCAAAACGAGCAGACCGCCTCAATAATCGCGGATGTCTTGATGTCGCGGTTCGTCACGCGCAGCCCGAGCTTCTGTTTATAGGTCGGCTGCCAGGGGCTCGACTTTTTCTTCAGCGGCATGATCACTACAGTGACGCAAAGGTCCAAAAAAACGTCCGTAGCAAGGTTTGCAAGTCTACCTGTAACTGTAATCGACCCCAGGTGCATCGTTTTGCACATTTGGACAATGCAATGATGCATGAATCATTCTCTTAAAAGTGGGGTCTATTCTTAGAATCCCACATTTAAGGAGGCCTGCCTAATGTACTAGAATGTATAATCATAAAATCTAAAGCTTAATAAGGTGTTCTCCTACACCTTAGACACCTACTATAGAGTGTGAACACATTCTTGAACCCTAAAACTATCACTACAACTATACTCTAACCTGATTAAATAACATTTTGACCATCCAATCTTTAAGACAAGTGAAATAGGTGAGCTCTAGCTTATGTTGCATTTTGGATTCAAGAATATTTTAATATGATTTTGTAACTATGAAAAATTCAAAAACACCTAAATTGAACTTGACAAAATGTCCAAGCCACCCAAGTACCTTCTATAGATGTGTATACATGAGCCCTAACAATCTATCAATTTACAATTTCAAAATCAAGAATATTGTTATTGCATGACAAGGTTCAAATCGTGTAATCTTGATATAAGTTAGTCAACAAGAATCATGCATATGTATATAGGTGAAATTATCATACATGCATAGATGTGTATTTGTAAACCACACTTGTTTAATAGGTCAAATAAAATAGGAATCAAAATGGTCCACTATGTATGGTGAATGGATTCCTATATTGAAACCAAAGCAATCACATTTAGATGACCCTAATATATCACAAAGTATTTATATAGTTTATGTAAATTTGAAATGATGATTTTTTTTTTATATTCCCTCGAAAACCTTGAATTGTTAAGGATTACAAAAAGGACATAACCTATAGTTACAACATATAGTAATGCTTATGGCTAATCAATTTTCAATCAAATGATCTAAAAAAATTATATATCATGTACCACTAGCATATTAATAATGCTATCCATTTTGTTTTTGATCACTTATTTCCAAGAAATAACTATGAATTAAATTGGGATATCCTAAGTAGTGGTTATGATGTACATGCTTCCTTAGATGTAATTTGCACCCCAAGGAGAGTTAGGTTACCATGTTGTCAATTGTTGAATTTTAGTGGAAGGCATCAATGGAAGATAAGGTTGCAACCATGGGCACCAAAGTGGATTCAGTGGAGTCTAATGTGGCTACCATGTCAGAATCTATATGTATTATCAAATACCTTTTAATGCAAAAGGGTCAAAACACATAACTAGGAGCCAAAAAGGGTGTTGGATGTTAAACATAATTAATCAAAATCAAACATTTATTTTCTTATTACCATTTAAAACCATAATAATCATGACAAGTTAGTCATTTTCCCCTCATATGAATGTCAAGGAATTTAGAATAAAAATTCATTTGACCAATTTTAAGTTTTGGTTTTAATTTATGATATTTGAAAATGTACACCTACTACATCAGATGGAGCCAATTTTGGCAAAAGACTATTGAAAGGATTAATATAATATAAAAAATTCATTGAAAAAAATATAGATGATAAGAATATATTAGCCACACTCAAAAAACATTCATATTTTTTAAAATGTGGAATTTTAAAACTTTAAAAACTCAAAGAATGTTTCAAAATTGCTTAAGAATTTCAGAACTTCAAAAGTTCTTTACCACATATAAATGGGTTATATAATGTACATGATGTATGAAGAAAAGTTATAGCTTAGATTATAATAAAACTAACAAATGTGAAATTTTAACTTTTGGTGATGATTTAGAATTTTGATCATTTTTCAAGATGAAACATTGAATTTGTAAGGAATTTTCACACTTTTATAAATTCATATTTATTCATTAATGACTAACAAAAAAAGTGTGATGCATTGCGGAACATTTAAATATATTTTAGAACAAATTACAAAAAAATTCATTCAAAAATTCATTTGCATGTAAAAGTTTTTGGGGGAGAAAGGACATGTAATCCTTTTCCAAAGTAATCCCTTTGGCTCTTAATCACAAGTTTTGACCCAAAAAAGGAACAAAGGTAGGGGGTGCAAATTGGTAACCCCTGAGGACCCACCACCAAATGATGTGCCCCAAAAGGAATCACCTTAAAAAAGATTGCAACCATATTAGTCCTTGGGGTTGAAATTATTAAGCCCACCCCCCCTTCTCTAAAAGTGGGGTCAAGTGGACAAGGTGTGGATACACCACAACAACAATGTTTAGGGCTAAATACATGTTCATGTAGCACTGCCCGACCATAACATTTAGACCCCTAATCTCTTCAAGAAGCAACAGGGTTGTCACCCACACCAATCCACCCAAAGGGAGTGCTTGAAGAATCCATTGTTGTAGTTGACATTGATGTTCATAATGATGGAGTTGGGCATTGTGGGACAACAAAACAAGTGTTCACACCCCAGAATGAGGTAGCTAGGGTTAGCTAAGGTGATGAAGCCCAACTTGCTAATGTGGCCATGCAAAATGGGTTGCTTCCATTGCAAGAAATCAATTAGAATTGGGTGGAAGGAGGGGCCCATGTTGTAGTGGATCAAGTGGTCTTAACACTCCACCTAAACATTCCATTTTTTAGAGAAAAATGCAACAAATGAAGTGGTTGATAATGAGGCTATAAATGACAGCTAATCATTTGACACCCAATTAGCTAATGTACTAGATGACACCTAGGCAGTTAACATTCAAAATGAAATTGCCCAAGCAATTAATGGTCCTTTTTCAGATAGATTAAAAGAAACCACACTTTTAAAGCCATCTTTACCTACTAAAGCAAGATAAAATATACAGAAAAAGTAGACGTCTCCACTTTAACCTTGTGTTGTTCATATAACTACCATAAAATAACATCAAATTAGGTGAAACAATGTGTCAAGTAGCATTAGTTTGTTCTATTAAGTTCATAAGAATCTAATTCTTAAAAAATTAAAAGCAAATAAATTAAAAAAGTAAATAAAAAATACATTTGAAACTGACTGAAAAATATGTGTTCAAACCTATTTTTTGGTTAGAAAAGTTAATGAAATTGATATGTCGTAAGTTAGGAAATGAAAATCAACATATGTTTTAGTAAGTCATAAAAAAAAATCTATTTCCTTTTGTAAGAACCTATTTTCACCAAAAGCCCATAGTGAAAAGTAGACGTCAAAAGCTACTTGTATTTTGAAAAACTTACTTTTACAATTTGAAATATGAAAATCAATGCACATTAATGTAAACATATTTTATATTTATTCATTGAAATGAAAACATTCAATGTTCCAGAATTCTATAATGGGTTTTGTTGTTATTTTAAATCTACTTGTTCTAGTTTTGACAAGGTAATCAAGTTGTTCACTTTATCTTGCTTACACTAGTAGCCATGACCATAATAGGTGGAACACATATCAATTGTACCATATAGTTAGATGGAAGAAATGGAAGTTTAGGTTGTAGTAAGCAAATTAGGCAAAACAAGGGGGTCATTAATAGTAGATGCCATTGGCAACCAAGCCCTAGAGGGGGGCAATGAAAGTGATTGTGTTATCACTAGTTCTAAATAGCGCAAAACTAGTCAAACACATCCTCGTGCTAGCAAGAGGAAGATAAGAAATATTGTTCAACCACAAGTTGAGCTAGAACCAAGGTCATGCACATAGGAAGCATTTGTGGTTGACAACATCGAACCCATCCATTTTGGTGATGAGACCCAAATGGATCAATTTGATGGAGAGGTGTAAGTGGTAATTAGAGTGTAATGATTATAGCACTAGCTTCACTAATTAAAAACACCAAAAAAAAAACCATTGTGCATGCTAGCAATCCACAACAATATTCTACAATGGGAGCAACAACTACAAGGTTCAATTTTAAGCCCACTTGGGATGTTAAAACTTGTAATCAAGAGTCAAAATGTGATGTTGCCCCACCCAAATTGTCATCTCGCAAGATCCAAGTATATTTAACTAATCTAGATTTCATCATTAATTTTAGAAGAATGTTTTAACCTATGGTAATAATGTATGGTTGGGGTGGTATGGGACCATTTATAGTGGGAGAATAGACAACCCTTCAAATTGGAGTTGTAATATGGATATTGCATCTTGGGCACAGTAACAAGGTGGTGGTTGAAAACATAACTAGGCCCCACAAAGGATCGTGAGGTTTTACAATGGCACATTTGGCAAGTCTATGTGGTGTTAGCCAACAAATGGTCATGGTGACTAAGGTCATTTGAAAGGACACAATGGTCCTTTTTAGTGATAAGGTCTAGAAACCCATTAAAATAACCTATATTTTGTGGAGCACATTATTATTGGTGGAAAAACAATCATGACATTGGAGACCATGTGTTCATCTTTGGTAGATTTTCATAGACACTAATATTTCCCCATTTTTTAGTTGCCCATCTTTCTTGAGGTTCTTGGTTTGGTTTTTTTGCTAGGTTTTGCTTGAGCCAATCAACACTATGATTGAGTTATTATGTGATTGTCAATTTTGCACAAAACCAATTATGTTTTTGGTACCCATTAACCTAGACCTTTTGTTGGGTTTGATTATGAAATATCTAAAGTGGCCATTATTCATATGGACTTTATAAAACGTTGTCCCCAAGTATTATGATTTAAAAGAAATTGCATCCATTAAAATAGCTAATGTCATCATCATTTTATTTAAGTTTAAAAATAGAATATGAATGTTCACAAATGTATCAACATCAACTTATAAATGGTTATAATCATAAGTTATGATAAACAAATAACCATGTTCTTTAGTAAAAACTTTTGGACTCGTATGGAGTGGATCATCTATCGAAAATGAACCACCATACCATGCATTCACCCTAATGAATGCTTGAAGGTGGAGGATACTCTTTTTCTAGTTGTTGCATGTTATTTTTTTGTCCAATTTTTTTTTCTGGTAGTCATTCCCAACTTCACACAAGAACTTCTAGTGATTATTCCTTTTCTATTATGGATTTCACTTTGTAGTTGTTGGGTGCATGATGTTTTATAAAGTATATTTTGAAATTGTTTTGGGCTCTAGTATTAGTGTAGTTTTGTAGACAAATCAAATAGATGTATTTTTGCAAGTTATAACGCTTTTGGGCCAATTTTTTCATTACTTGGTCATTGTGTTATAAAGAAGAGTTTTGATTGAGTACTTAAGCAAGTTAGCTTCAAGGTAAATGTAAATAGTAAGTATGCATTCTGCATGCAACTATTTCCATCATAGCACTGTAATTACATTGAAGGGGTGTTTTGGATGTATGGTGCTTATGAACTTGTTGAAACATAAAGACTTAGATGTTAAGTTGTTTGTAGTTTTTTTCATGAAAGAAGTGTGCATTGATTTTGGCACTGGATGCACCATACAATGATGAGTGCATGAAAGTGATACCTTTCTTCTAGTTATTGAGTAATATCATTCCTTTATAGTTAGTTTTTTGTATGTTCCAATGACATGTAAGGGAGGCATAAACATTTAATTTGCTTGTCCCTAAATTCTCTGAAAATATTGGGGGAGATTAAATGTTCTTGTTTAAAGTGAAGTTTTTTTTTGGCCTACTTTTTTTATGTCACGAATCACAATGCCTATCTTTGATTTTTGAAGATTATCTTTCAGTCACATGAGATCTTTCATTTGTTTGTGAATGTGTTTCGAAGCTTGAATGATATCAATAGTTTTTCATTTGCAAGAAGGGTGAATATTCTGGATACCCATGTGGTATTGAAATTTCAAATTGTAATAATCTACCTAAGGGTAAATGGGTGAAAATCCTTTAAGGTGTCCCACATAGGACAAAAAGGGCTTAGTCCTTAATGTAGTCCTTTTTTACCCTATATTTTGATTTTCATAAAAAATAATGAGTCAAAAGTTGTCAAATTTTTCAAAAGGACTACATTTCAAACCATTACAATTCTAGATTCCATCATAATCATCCATAAATGTGCCTTAACATGGTAAAAGAAGACTAAGTAAAAAAAACAAAAAAAGATGACATTGTGACAAGATTTTGGTACACCTTATAAAATTTGCACCCAAATGGATACTGCAGGGACCAAAAAATGCATTGAAAAAGTCCATTTCTACACTATTTTTGGTGTTATCATCACTTTTAAAATGAGTTTTCAGATTACAAATTAAGTTTTTGCAAGAACTATGTGTTGTACATTTTTTGTAAAACATTATAAAACACATTCAATGAAAACATTTGAATCAAACTCAAAAAATACATATTGAAAACTACTCAAGTGGCCACTTTCATTAATAATGACATTCTTAATAAGAATTTTATTCTTCATTTTGATCATACAACTTGTGGCAAAATACTATTAAACAAATAATTTAATAACCCAAGATCTATGAGTCCATTTATAATTATTTAGGGACTAAATAAGAATCGTGATTGAATTTAAAACACAAGTTTCAAAGTCCACCCTAAACCAAAAAATGAACATATGATTTTTCTTTTTTAATATGTTATTCTTATAATAATATAGATCATATATGTGAGTCCCTTTTCTTAAATTAAAAAAAATTTAACTTAAGAAACATCATGTAATTGGAGGGTCAGAAATTTTTACACTGTGACACAAAATAAAGGGACACCATAATCGCTCATTTACCCCTTAATGACCTGGTTATCATCCAGGTAGGTTATAAATCCTAAAACACTAAACATTTTTATGATAGACAATAGAAAAACAATGAAAAACTTTTTTCTTTTTTTTTAAAGTTTGAATTTTTTAAAAATCCTATAACCAATGTAGAATCAATGAACCAGTCCTTATGCATAACTGATGATTAATGACCGGCCTGAATTGAGAACCTGGGGGATAACTTAGACAGTGAAATTGATAATCAACAAGTCTAAATTTCAAAACCTTTTTTTTTATAACCTAACCAGCGGGTTATTGCCAAAAAGAAATAACCAGCCAACACTGGTTATAAGACAGTACAAAGTTCTACAGAGTTACAGTGCAAATGACTCAACCTTCAGGATTTTGAATTATATTATTAAGTGCATTTAGTAATCAAGAAAGTCTGCTGATCCATTTTTTGAGCAGAGGAAAAATGCGCACAGGCAGACAGCTGCTGTTTGGATTTCCAATGACAGGAGCAAAATATTATGTCCATCATAATAAGGACTAAACCAGCTTACTGAACAACCTAGCTAGCTATCTGCATATATATAATCACAGCGTTCGGATCATGCTGTTTTTCATGATCTCACATATCACACATCATGCTCATCATCATATATACCTGATCATATTTCAAACAAGGGAACTACAGTTTTACCAAAAACATACGCGAACAATAGTGAGATGAGACTAGCCCAGCTTCTATGATCTCTTGTAAGCATTTGGAAATTTATGAAACTTTTCTGCTAGATATGACTGCAGCAGCTTGCTGCTTCACCATTTTTTCTTAAGAGGCACATTAACATCTGAGCTGCTGATCCATTTTTGTTGTTGTTACTGTCGACTACTGGAGCTTGATCATCATCCTTTTTCTCAAAGTGTTCGTATGTCTCGTACCCAGCCACCCCGAGCGCTCCAGCTCCTAGAAGATCTTCCACGCGGTGGTGCTTCTTGTGGACGGTTCCGTCGCCAGTGCCGGTCTGCGAAGCAATTGGATCATCTGTCTGCAAAACACATAACAAAGGTGGTGGAGTTTTTTTTTTCTTTGTGGGTGTTGGTTTAAGTCCATGCAACGACTCACACTTCGAAAACTGCAAACCTCGACGTTTCTCTCATGCCATTTCCGAAGCGTAATTGTGCAAAGAACTAGAGAATCCATTGACAAATGAGCGACTTACTGTGGGTTTCGATCCGGACTGATCATTAATGCCAGGAGCTGTAGTTCCGAAGCCACCACTGCTCGGATCTGGCGCATCAGCTGCAGCAGCTGGTTGCGAGGGGTCTGAGTATCCTCCAGACTGATCATTAGTACCCGTGCCGTCGCCACCCGACTGGTCTTGGCCTCCTGCAAAACTCGACTGGTCTAATTGCCCTTGGTCTTGCCCTCCTGCTGCAAAGCTTGACTGGTCTACTTGCCCGGTCTTCCCCTCCTGCTGCAAAGCTCGACTGGTCTACTGGCCCTTGGTCTTGCCCTCCTGCTGCATAGCTCAACTGGTCCTGATTCACCTCCTCGTCCTCCGACAGAGTTGGACTGATCGCCGCCTCCGTAGTTGGACTCATCATCGCTTTGGTCGTCAAAGCCAGGCTGATTCTGTACTTGGTCCAAGCTGTTGGGGTCCTGAGTTTCATATCCTGCCATTGTGAGAAGAGATGTAAAATGACAAATTCTTGTGAAGCAATACATGAGACTCGACTAGACTATTAATAGATCTTCACACTCTCACTCTAATCGCACTTCACTGCAAATGTGTAATGAGTGTATGTGGATACAACTCCTACAAACTTCACTACGCATGTTAGGTCCTTTATACAACGTGAGCCATGTTCTTGCATTAACTTGGGTTCCACTGTAATTAGAGCAGGTCCACCAGCAGCAGTACAATGGCTTGTACACTGTACTTTCGATGAACTTCAGCCTTCAAATTCAAATAGTGTGTAAATGGGCTTGAACCAGTGTTGGCAGATTCAGGTTATTTGCAGATTAAGGTTCTAGGTTAGGTTTTGAGGTATCCAGACTCAAGGTTCAGAAAATTGAGAAAGTCAGATTTGAATGTGGACCTTGATACTGACTCTTTTGAAAAATGGAATCAGAACTTGAACAGGGCCATTGTCCTTGTTAAACAGTTACAGAAACACCAAAGCTTTTAAAATTGCATTCCCTCTCTCAAAGAAATAAGCCACCCCACTTCCAAATGGGTAAAAATTACTGGGTTTGAAGCTTTGTTTCATTGGTTGCTAGGATTTCATTTTCTTGATTGCATACCTCCCCAATTTTCCCAGAGTTTGCTAGTTACTGAGTTTTAGTAAATATATTACAGTCCTATGCCCGATATGAACACTGGTAGCAAGGACTCTCTATTAGTCTCGTATGAGCCTGGGGCAATACCAGTCTTATACAAGAACCAGTTTGGGAGGGACTTGAGGTAATATGTAATATCCGCCTCATACAAGTTTTATACGAGTTTGATGTCAAGTGTGTACCTGCTTGATACCAGCCAAAAATCAATCTTGGATCCAATATCAGGACCGGCTGGTATGTTCAAAAGTCAATATGAGACTAACACATATTTGAACTTGTAAATGTGCACAAAATATAATGCTCTACAAGAAAGTTAATTGTTTACGATTCGTTGGTCATAATGAGGGCAACTTTACATTGGAGGTCTCTAACCCAAGCTTTGGAAGAAACAATAACTTTCCATGAGCTCTGATTTTTATAGATGCTTTCCTTGCAGCTATGCAACTCCACAGTAATGTTATGGTCAAACTCCACAACCATGGAAATTTGTAAGTTCAATTGTAAACAATCCATTAGATGACACGTGTTGTGTTTTCATAGGAATTTTTAGGTGACGATCCTTTAGATGACACATGTTCCCACAGTTGGGACAAAGTAAAATGCTACTATGAAGAAGGTACAACACGAATCAAAGATTCCTAGGGGGGGTTCCAAGTGTAATAACAGCTTGCTAATGGAAATCAGCTCTGATTGGCTCAGGTGATGACATTTAAATAGTCTCAAATTTTCATGTTTATAGGTGGGATTGCTGAAACAATATTTAACACTCTATGTTGGATGTGACAAGCACTGGTAGAGACACAAATAAGGGATCAGGGTAATCTGTTCTGAGCATACAATCTTAAATTCTACAGATGTTTTCATGGGTCGGTGCGCTTGTCTAATTTCCTGTGAGTTCCTGAAGTTCAGGTTTGGCAATTACTGATCTAACTTACAGGAACTTATCAACATACAAAAACAAAGAAATAATTTTCAACAGATTGATACCTACTAAATAAGTGACTTACTACTTACTTACAAGTTGAACAATGTTGGGGTATATTTGCCGTCTCCAGTCTATTCCCATGGTCAGCTGTATGTTACTATCTCACAAGTCACAAGCAGTGCAAACATCAAGATTTTCAGTGGTCAGGGTCCCGATGGATACATGCAGAATGTCATATATAAAGAGGTTTTGGAAATGTAGTTTGTAATTGTAATTTTGTAATATGTACCGTCAAATACACACAAACCTGTGCATTAGGCATGGGGTTCAAACTAGTAATAGTGATACAAGATAGTGACCAAAATGTGTGTGTTGAACATGATTTTTTTATAAAAATGGGTGAATCTGCTACCTTAGGCCTTAATGTCATGGAAAGGCCTCACCCTTGCCCATTACATTGGAAGTGTTGCCTAACTTCCCAACTGACAAGCTCACTGTTGGTTGGGTGCATTGTATAGCTCGACCCTGGCCTTCATCTGCCAACTAGTTACCCAACATAGCAGGCAGGGGCTTGACCCATCCATAGTAGCCTTTGCATTATCACTCCATTTAGTAGCCTTTGCATTTACTCCTAAAAACACTGAATTTACCAGTATGTGTTCTCATTCCTTTGAACTTGCCAATTCTTTGACAAGTGAAGGTGAAGTTGTGTGATGGACATTTTGTGCTCTCATTTGTTTGAACTTTGTCAATCCGTTGAAAAGTGAAGGTGTGAGTGACAGACATTTTGTGCTCTCATTCATTCAAACTTGCCAATCTGTTGAAAAGTGAAGGTGTGAAGATGTGTGACGGACATTTTGTGCTCTCATTCATTCGAACTTGCCAATCCATTGACAAGAGAAGGTAAAGTTGAGTGACCGACCTTTTATTTTGTCGGTGGACGTTTATGACTTTTATTGGAGGTGAGGACCCTGGAAGGGGAAAGAGACTTTATCTTGAATTCAGTCACTGGTTGGTTTCTCCGTTGAGAGGGGGAATCCCTAAAATTTGGGAAGTAGAACACCAGCTAGGGTGAACCAGCACCTACACTGTAACCTTCACGCTCTTATTCACACCCTACACCTTTTAAATGTTTGGAAGCACCCCAAAAAAAAATCAGGTTTTTATCAATGTTGTTCAGTTCTTGACTTCAAAAGGAATCTTGTTTCATGATTTTTTTATTTTTTTATTTTTTTGGTGAAACTTCTGCTCTGATTTTGAGATCAGTTCTTTGGATTACTAAATACATCTTGTTTCACTCATTTTCACCAATAATTTAGGCTGGTTTTGTTCAAGACTGGGTCTGATTCCATCTTTGTTACAGACAACTAAACATTTTTTTTAAAATGTAATAATAGTTTGTTCACCTAGTGCACACAATTTAAAGTCAAGACTATGTAATATCAATTATGTATAATTAATCAAATGCAATACCTTGCCTAAAATACAATGTCAATCTTTTTTTTTTAATGATAAAGTTGTATTCATTTACCTAGGGAATCTAAACATGTTTAAAACAAGGCTACACCTCTAGTTCAGGTTCAAATTCAATTTTGAAAAGAGGCCAGTTGTCAAGTTAAGTTGCAATGATGTTTCCAACAAATCTTTGATTAGAAGACCCTAAAACTTGACCTACAACCTGAACTTGAACCTGACAAAGTTGGTTTTACTATGGATATGTGTATGTGTTACTTCACCCTAGCACAAGGCAATGACCAATCCTAAGTAAAATCTTAGACCACAAAAGGTCCTAAACTTCGACTAAAACCTATGCAAGGTCCAATGTCTTTGCAAGAAGTTGCCTTCAGTATCTTGGGGTGACATCTCGATGGATTGTTTTCTTGATTTGAAGGGCTAAAGGGACCACCCTTCATCTATACCTTGGGTCATTTTGTAACTTCCAGAGCCTTGAGTCTTTGGAGATAGGGAATGAGGCTTGACAAGATTGGAAATTAAGGTTTAAAAAAATTCAACTCATATTACATTGGTTTAATTCAAATTCTGAATTTCTTCTTCCATATACAAGTGACCCAAAAATTTATTGTTGTGTGGGTACACATTTGAATTAGAGACAGAAAACCATTTTGGGCTACTTGGGAAAGGCACACACGAATTTGGAAGAACAATTGCATGTCTCTACTGTCACTCCAACCCCTTGAAGTAAATCGGTTATTGTGTTAGCTTGATTCTGCCCATCAAATACTCCAATTAATGTGTGGGCTACATTAGCTTGAAAGTTTATCTTCCATGGCAATTTGAAATCTCTTCATATGGTCCAAAAATTCTACGTTTGTCAAGTGCATCCATGACTAAAAGAAATGTTGAAGTGCTATTTTGCTTCATACATGTGCTTATTAGCAAATTTAATGGTTTAGCTAGAAATTGTGTATGAATGGTGGATATGTCAACAATCACCATTCAAAGGAGGTCAATACTTTGAGTACGTGATGGAACACGAATCAAATGGTCCATTTTTGGTGAATCCTTTAAAATGTACATAACGTTGACCATGTTTAACCATGTTTATCCAGCATGCACTTGGTTTAGGTAGAAATTGTGTTTGAATGGTGGATGTACGTCAACAATCACCAATCAAAGGAGGTTGATACTTTGAATATGTGATGGAACATGAATCAAATGGTCCATTTTTTTGGTGAATCCTTTAAATGTCCATAACAGTGAGCATGTTTACCCAGCATGCTCTTATTGAATACCCTTTGCATGTGAATTCTTGTGACTACTTTTGGGCAACTGTGCACCCCTCTTGTGTAGGGCTCTAAATGTTATAGACTACATCACTTGGTGACTATAAATTGCAGACATGCAAGGGCAAATTATTCACTTGTGCACCCTCAAAAGCTTCAATTCACAACAATAGAATATGGGTTTTTGTCATATAATAGGCTTTGGCTCATGACATGTGTGAGATAAACTATGTGATTTCATCCATTTCAACATAAATTATCCATGAAATATATCATAGTTATATCATATTTGTCAAAAGCCAAGGCCTAATCTATTGCACTAATTGCATCAGTGTCACCAAAAGCATTGTACTCCCTCTTGAGCACTAGGAATACATCAACAAGTGGTTGGTTGCCTTTAAATGACATCCATAAGAATGATAAATATTGAACATAATAAATTGGAAACACATGGTAGTTAAGCATGGTGAAGGTATGCCTTTCGATAGTCAACTCCACATGACTCTAGGGATGGCAAACTTTTGGCCCATTTCAGGTTGCATCACAATGTCACTAGTCTGTCTACCTTGAAAGGAAGAGCCAAAAAATACACCTCGCAACCCTAAACCTTATAAAACTTTACATTACCAGCACTGCTATGACATGTCAATCCTCAAAAATGCCACATGTCAACTTTTCTGATGTATAGGAACAGGAGAGTTAGGGCCAGGGTTTTTTTTTCAATTTTGTGATGTAGCTGAAGTGGCGATCATCCATAAGATGATTTAGCCAGATTTGGCTACAGAGTAAAAAAAACCAGAATCTTTCTATATTCTGTGCTATGTACTGGAACTTATCATAAAAATCCAGCAATTTGAAAAAACAACTCTAAATCTGGTGAATTTGGGCCATTTTTTCCATGGAAAATCCTTTGTACAGATCATATTTTCCAGGTTGAAATTTGGCGAATTTTCGCCCAAAAAAACACTGGGTAGGACAGTAAAACAAATTGTCATCCTGCTAGAGCGGGCACTCTAAATCTCCTAAACCCTTGCTTTTTTGGGGGCAAAACTCTTTCAAAATTTGCACAAAAAACCTTTACAAGCCTGAAAAAGAATCATGTTTTGATGAAGTTTCACACCACAACAAACCCTGCTAAGAGGGTGAAAGGAAGATAGACCTAGGTCAAAGCCCGAAGCCGTGGCAAGCTCATTGCCAGCAAACTGCAGATTTTTGCACTGATCCAGTACAGGCTCCAGGCCCCACATCCTGATCTGAAAGGGAATCCAAACCTCCTTCTTTCAGTAGTAGTACCTGTCAAGCACCCCAATAGCTACTTATGAGCTGATGGCCAGATTGAATAGAATAATTTTACACGACGTGTCAAAACCAGCATCATATTTCTCCATATTAGATTCAGAAGGGGAGTTTGGTCGGTGCTTCCGGAAAAGGAGCACAATATGTGTTAGTTCTTACATGATATAAATGCTTTTCTCTTTCGGTTTGTAGGGATGGGGGCAAGAAAAAGGGTCACAAAACATTGACAGTTTGAATGGTACAAAAAGCTGCAGAGCTCCCAATTTTCCTAAAGCATGTGGTTGGCGCCGCAAACATGGGCATCAAATATGGGGAGACTGCTTCTGTGTGTGGATTTAGCACTTCCTCATTCTCACCCAAAAATAAAAAGGGCATTTCCAAATTTGATAAGAATGTCCTCAAAGTATCATTTAATTAGTTGAAGAGCAAATGAATTTGGTGCATCCAATATTTCTTAAACTTGGACTCTGTACTTGGATCAGCATTCGTCAGAAAGAGGCCAAGCTCTGGAAAGTAGCACAAAATCAAAGTTCATACATCCTTATACATCATACATTGGTTTATACCTTTTGTTGGGTGCGTATGGGGCTGGAACCTTGGTACGTAGACTGGTACTGGTTTTGGTAACAACAGGTGTGGTGTGTAGACTGGTACTGAATTTGGTAACAACCAGTATTGCGCTGTAAGCTGGTTTCAAAGGTTATAATCACTGGTTTCAATTTTGATAAGTAAAAATTGAACTGGGAACCCAAACGGAAATAGGAATTTTATTTTGTTGAAGAACTGGACCTGGAATCAGATTTAGGCCAGTTCCATTTATATGTGAAACTGGAACTGAATTCAGAACCAATTTACCATTCTAACTCTCTTTTGTTAGACCCTAAACCAGAGATTTGTTGTAGAAGTAAAGAACTGCCCCACACTGGTATCAACAAACTGATCAGACTGGTATGACCTGAGGCACTACCTGCCTCATACTAGAGTAGAACAGCCATGAGCGATCACTTAAGCACTCAGGGCAGACTGGATCCAAAGGGAGGGCTCTGCTATTTCTGGTGTCCCAACAAAACTCGAATTCCTCTTATTGATGCATCTGGTGAACTAAAAATTGTCAAAAATAGATCAGAATTGAGAAAGTTACAGCCCCCCAAAGTAGAGGGGGTCAAGAACTCAGAAAAACATGCCACTGAACACTACAAAGCTTAAACCCAATCACCCAAAAACTTCCTTGTATGTTGCTCTGTTGCTATTGGAGTTCAAACATGATTTGTAGACTGAAGGTGGGCTCCTATATCATATTAAATCATTTAAAATGAACAAGAAATGAGAAAGTTAGAAGCATTGAAAGTAGGAGGGGTCCTAAGAGAAAAAAAAAACGTTTTGTGAGTTGGAAAGCTTATTTTTCTTCTTGCTATTTTTTCATTACTCCTTTTCATTTGCACTTCAAAGATGATTTCTAGAGCTGGAGGTATAGCTCCCATAACATTTTAAATCACTTAAAATGAAGCACAACAGATGAAGATATAAAGAAGTGATCGGTGATAGGCAGTTCTACCTTAGTACCTGCGTAGTTTGGCACTTGAGGTAATACAAGTTCAATATGAGGTCCATATCCATCTCAATATCAGGCTCATATTACATACACGCCACATAGCAGCCAAAAATCAGCTTTGGACTTTAACACTAGGACCAAGCTGGTATGAAAATGTTTTTAAAAATCTCATAATAGTAACACACGGGTATCATTGTTTTTTAAACAGATCATTGTTCAAAAGTAGATACATGCCCAACGCTGGTCTATAGTTGGGAAAGCCAACCCACGTAGGTCACTGGGTGTATACTACACGTAGGGTGCTGTTGTGAGGGATCTGTGGTCGGTAGCAAGTGTTTAAGTTACTCGCTCAGAGTGATATTACCGATATATATTCATAACAGAAGTTGCATTGTTGTTTCCCAAAGTTCACATTGATATCCTCAAAAGTGCCCAACGACCTGCCTCATGTATTTCCTAGTGGAATTAGGATAGAGCATTGGAAGTAAGATGTGAGTGAAATTAGGAAGCAGATTGTGAGTAGTCAGAGATGTATGCTGAAAAGCTTGGAGATGAACATATGCTAATATTCCCTTAGTAACAATGTATAGTATGGATTATCATCCCAATTTCACACTGGATTTAATTTAGGAGAAAACCTGCAAATCACCGACAAGTTCCAGCCCACACAATTACACATAGACATGAGTAGGTAGATATGTGTAGGATAACTTCAAGGAGTTGGGATGTTCATATAAGCACCATTGGCTCACCTTGGGCAGGCACTTATTTGGATTGTTCCAGTTGGGCACAAATTCCTCCCTCGCCCCCGCCCTCCCAAAATTCACAAAAGAAAAAAAGGAACCAAGAAAAAGGTTTCTTTCAGGTATGCTGGCTCACTGGCTCACAAGAGTGGCAGCCAATGGGGCATTGAGTATGCCAACTACCAAGAATTTTTATGCCTACATTTGTTCTTAACAATTTTTGGCCATCAGCTAATGGTCCCTTGGGTGAACTAGCACCTACATTGGTACCATGGGAATAACCTCAAATATTTTTGGGTTGCTTGTAAACATTATAGATATTCCATCCCCAAATAAAAAAACAACCTCTCTGTGTCCAAATGTAATATTTCCTCCATTAATCGTTACATTTAAGAGGACTTTATCAAGAAGATGAACATACTAACGTTGGGGAACCAAGCTAGTGGCAACAATGTGTTTTTTAGTGGCAAAATATTGCCAAAATTTGAACTGGAATTTACCTCTTTTATCTCTATGCCTTAAAATTTGGGGCAAAATCATCTAAAGGCTACATATTGACGAATGTCATTCTCCTAAATCCTAATGCCTATCATTGCACATGGTGAGCTTAAAACTTAAAACTTATCCAAGCACTAAATGGCACCATCATGATGTCCAATGTCATTGATACTTGTTGTTGTCATCCTTTGCCAAAACAATGATGAGCATTACATAAGACATGTTGCTTGTCATTGCATACAAAGTGGCCATTCTCACCATCATTGCCTATTCAATTGAGATTGCCATTGCTAGATTGTTTTACTGTTAAAATTTAGGATGCATTCAATGTGCATTGTGCAAAGGATTGTTCAAATAACAAGTCAAAGGCAAATCTCAATTCTTCAATTGTTTAATACAAATTGGTTATTGCATCTAACTGATGAATAGCAACTTGTAAGTTCCCAATGCCCACCTTCAAGTTTTAAATTGCATTACAACTCAAGACTTGGCATGAATGAAATCTAGAATCCAAAATATAGATTCATGTGTGCATTGTGTGACATGCACTCCCACCTATGCTTGCATGTTTGGTGTTATTTAAGCTTCATCAATTTGGGCAGCATAAGCACACTAAGCCCCCCCAAAATTGTAATCACAAGTATAATCTTTCTATAATCTTACTTTTTTTGGTAATGTATGGATGTTACATTTTGGATTAGTTTTGTTTGTTTTAAGTATATTTGATTAACTTGAAACTTAATCTAATCAATTTCTTTTTAAATCCAACAAACAATGAAAAAGTTGAATGTATGGAGTATATTTGTGACAAAATATTATTTATCACAGAATTTGAAAAAATTGCATATATACTTCAAAACTAAGGTTGTGAGTGGAATTCTTGGGTGAATTTTTTTATGGTGTATGATATTGATATATATGAATTAAATCTAGGACCATTTGAAGATTTGAAGTTTTTGGATGAAATTTCATTCAAAAAATGTGTATTTTTTGTATTTTTGAACAATAAATGCATAATAATAAGCTTTTTTTTAAGAAAAACCCACTACCATATCAAAGAGGAGATTTATAGATGGGCATTACATAAATGTTTTCAATTTTTTTTTGTTTGGTAATGTTTTATGAAACCCTATGGTTGTTGAAAAATTGTGAATTATATATTGTATGAACATTAATTTTCTTCATCTAATTGTTGGATCAAGATAAATTTTGATTCAAAATGAACTTTGAATTCCAAAATGTTGTCATGTAAATTTTAAATTTTTTTGCTTGTATTTATGATAGCTAAATAATACCATCAAGATTTTAACTTATTATGTACTATAATATTCATTATACATCACTTTTTTTGGTGAAAAGTGGCTTACCGTTAATGTGCTTTCACCCTAGGATGGGATCCAAGGAATTGAGATAGGTCACAACTCACAACTTGTGAAATGTTGAAAAGGTTTTAAGATCTTATAAAGCAACAACTATAAATGTAAACTCTTATGGTCCTTCATTAATTTTCCATTGCATTTAATCGAATCAAATATCCTTACCTTCTATTGAGCATCTCTCATTTAACTCAACGTCAAGTTTAAGGTTTAGGGTTTAATGGTCATTTACTCATTATTCATTATTCACTAACTCAATCCGTTTCATTGAACAAGGTTCCAAGGTCTTACAAAGTAGCAACTACACAATGCAAAGGTAAATTCTTACAATTGTCATTGTTGCATTGTATTTAGTCAAGTATCCTTGTTTTTTGTTAAACATTTTTCATTCAATTCATTTGAATTTAGGCTTTAAGGTTTAATGTTCATTTGATGAAACCCCCCTTTTTATTGAACTTCTTTCTAATGCAAATCTTGAAAAAAAGGGTTGAACTAAAAGGAAAAAAAAGCAGATGACCAAAATAGGGTGTTTTAGGATGTTTGGAGTGTTAAATTTCCATGAGTTAAATCTATGGTGGATGAACAAAAGAAATTGCATAAAATCAAATGCAAGATTTATACTGAAATAAAAGGCAAGGAAAAATTGTTGGCTCCTAAATCGAACAACCTTTACAAACATCCAGTGGAAGTAGGAAGGCCTTACGGGTAATTTTAAGACTTTATAATATTGGTGAATACTACATAAATAAAAACTTTGTCCATGCCAAGGATGAAAGCTTGTATATAACAACCAAAAAAGATATAATTCTTAAGCAAGTTTACCATGCTACTATTGGAGAAAGGAAAAAAAAATTGGTGCAATTTTTTTGTTTGTTTTCACATGTTAGCTAAAAGTAAAATTATGATTAATTATGAAAGCATGAGCAAGCTACTACATTTACTTAATGTCAAAAACTTTATAAAAACACATCGGTCAAACAAAAATGGTTAAGAGATGGCATTTTGCATGCAGGAGTTGTCAAAAAATGGTTAAAGGTATTAAGTTCATTTCCTTTTCTTGAAAAGAAATGACAATTTATAGTTAGCAATCATGGGTTTCCATTCATGCCTATGTTGTTGAAAATTAGCAATGGACTCCAATATTGTTGTTATCCTTGCAACAAGTGGTTGATGGGGTCATTTCTAATAATTTGAAATGCATTTTAGTGGATGCATGCATGGTGTTTTTTGGTGATTTGAATCAAGATACATAAACAAATGCCTACATGAGTGATATGTTCAATGGGCACTACAATTTGTTGAATGGGACATTAAATGTGGTGGTGAATGAATGGACACTTAATTTGAATATTTGTTTGGAGAACTTGAGTTTCAAAATTGCTAGTAGTTCAATCATGATGCGTTTTCATTGTCTTGAAACATCTCTATGTGCCTATGTTCATGTTGTTTTCTAGCATACCATTAACAATGTGAAAAAACTATGTTCTAAAGCAACAACTAAGGTTAATAATGAACTTGAAAAGCAGTTACCCAAGATGTGATGGATGTTTTAAGGTTGGTGCATCCACAATATTGGCTGAAATATTCAAGTGAATAAATATTTATGTTCATATGGCCATTTTGAAAAGCTTTTATTGTTAGCCCAAGAAACTTAAATTGAACCCAAACTTGTATCCCATTAGTTCTTGATGGGAATATTTTGAACTTTCAATTTTTTTTTCAAGACCACAATGATGTCCAATGTTCAATGGGCTATGGACTAGCCCATGGACCTTAATCTAGTGTCTAGACTTTGGAAGAAATTTTTTTCCAATGCATTACATTATGTATTTGGCTTTTTAAGTTCATGAAAGTGGTAGAGTTGGCTGTGGGTCAAGATATGGGATCTATGGAAAATGAAAGAACTTTTTCAACCTTGATGTTCATGATGACAAGATTATGGCATCATTTTTGTGGGCATTTGGATTTGGTGGTGCATATGTTTGCACAACTATTCTAAATTGTTGATACTTTTCCTTATGATGATGCCATAATAAGTTGGACTAATGGGAAAACAAGAAGGGATCTTCTAGCTTGATGTAATCTAGCTTTAATGGCTCATTGGAACAAACAACCCCCAATTTCCATGATGTCAACCAATTTGAGCTTTGGATAAATTTATCCTTCCATCTTGAGTCCTATTTTATTTTCTTTGTATTCTTAAATTAATGTGCAACTTGCAAGTTAGGATCATGTGCTACCACTAAACATAGTATCATTTGGGACAATGGTTCAACTCCTTCACATGGTTTGTTTATTTTTTATGCATTGTAATTCAAATAGCTTAAGTCATTGGCGGTGATTTTTTTCACCAAGCTTTACCATTCCAATTTTGCAAGATCCGCCAAATGGTTCCACAAGTTTTTCTACTATGGGGCTCGATGCTATTCACATACATAACGCACCCTGAAATAGCCAAATACACCATCCTTTTAAGGGGAAAATAGCCATATGTAATTTATAATTTTTTTTTTTTGGTATAGCTAATCAAAAGAAAACCATGCATATGAATGTAGTTGGCATGCCCTTCTAGGTGGACCCTCAAGTGAAAGGATTCACCTAGTCGAGGTTAAAGTTCGAACCAATGCAAGGTGGCCCCCATGGGGGACTAGGTTATGACTTTAAATGTTGGGTTGTGTTCAATTCTTGGTTTGACAACATTCATGACTCGCATAGGTGCCGACAAGTCAAGATTTGAGGAAGGGGTCAAGGAGATGCCCTTGATGCATTAAGTCCTTGAACTAGACACAAGTCTATGGTTAGGTCATGAGATGAAAAATGATAATCTTGGGTGATAAGGCCTTGTACCACTTGGGAAGTCTACAATGAATTGAATCCCACTTATTTAGAAGTTAGGGTTAACCTTAGGTTACGAAACAAATATGAATGTCAAAACTCACCAAGTGAGTGGCTTGCCATGTGTAGGTAGTTTTTAGGTGTTTAAATGTTTAATGAGGAGTGTGGACAGAGGCAAGGGCACAAAGGTGCCAAGGCGAATCCAAATGCGAGAATTGGTATTAGAATAGGTTCCCTGAATCTTTGGAAATCTCTAAGGCATCATTTTAAGGCAAAATGGTTTCAAAACAACTAGCACCAAACACATTGGCTATGGTGCAACCTAAGGCAAAGAGGAAGTACAAGATTAAAAAGGAGAAGGAAAAAAAGATAGTTCTTGAAAATCTCACCACCATAGGAAGAGATATGGTGGACGAAGATTTATCTGAAAGCAAAGAACAAAGCATAAAGGATTTTGTGGAGGAGAAAGTCGAAATGACTCCTCACAAAACAAAAAGAAAAGAAAGGGAAGGATATGGTTGGGTCAAATAAAGTCCCAAGCTGGGAAAAGATGCCTTCCCTTATGTCAAAGAGTAGGGAAGGAACTGAGGCGAGCATGAGCTTGCTAATAAAGATGCCTCTCGTGGCTCCTAAGAAGAGCAAAGGAAAGGAAAAAGTTCTTGACCCAAATGAGAAACCATTCCTACATGTGAATAATTTGCACTCTTCGAAAGAGTCCAATGATGAAAGCGACTTCTTGATAATTCCTTTGGATAGGCCTTCAAAGGAAAGAAGGGGCAAAAGGGCCTTAAAATGCCCTTAATTGAACAAGATTTTTGGGGCACAAAAAGGGGAGGTGAACTAAAACACAACAACCAAATTACTTGAAAACTTTCTAGATCTCCTCAACTTTTTCAAAACCCTTATGGCACAACACAATGAAACCATGATGCAACATGGTGAATTCACAAGGATGTGAAGCCAATTTGTGGTTGGGTTGGGTGTGTTGGGCACCACCCCAAGTTGGGTTTCCGCCAAGGCTATGATGTTGGCAAGATTGTCCAACTCCTTCGTAAGGAAGGAAATGAAAACAAAGTGAGTGTGGCCATGGCTGTTCTAAGTAGACACATATTTGGAAATCGAGCATTTCAAATCGAACAAGGAGTAGATTCACTTCACTCAAACACTTCTCAAAGAGCACGTGTGGGATTAGTGCTAAAGGATGGGATGGAGCTTCCGAAGCTTGTATCACTATGTGTAAGATTTCAACCAATTGTTGACTATGGTCCCCTTGAACGAGGAGTTCACTAGGAAGTTGGTCTTTTTGTGTGGATTGAAACCTTAGGTTTGGAAGATCATTATCAAAGGTCTAGCATCTCAAACACATGCCAAAGTTTGAAGAAGATGGTGGAATGCATGGAAGATGAAAGCCCTCCATGTCACAAGGGTGAAATTAGAAGTGGGGTCACCTAGAAATAGAATATTGGCTTGAGTAGTGGGAACAAAGGCCAAAACAAGCAAAAGTGGAGCCAAGCAAGTTGGGGCCTCATGATGACAAGGAAAATTCATAAGGCAAATAGTTGGTGGTGAAAAATGTCAAGTGGGACCTCATGAAGGTCAAGTGCTTCAATTATGACAATTAGGGGCATTGAGCGAAGGATTGTCACAAGGTGCTTCGTGTCGCAACCCCACTTTGGCCAAGTGTGGGGGTGAAGCCCAACACTTGGAAAAGTTGGAGGTTGGGAGTCTTCCGGGACTCCCGAATGTTCAGAGCTCGACAGCAAGGGGCAAAACACCTC
>Ga0116227_10003758_pt1 | contig 33495 bp, 31 predicted proteins | sample S1TSphgellanicum_FD_89693 | JGI IMG/M metagenome (GOLD analysis project Ga0116227, IMG submission 89693) | Host-associated microbial communities from peat moss isolated from Minnesota, USA - S1T2_Fb - Sphagnum magellanicum MG | ecosystem: Host-associated > Plants > Peat moss > Unclassified... | reverse complement strand
GTTGATGTTGGAGAATTTGAGGTTTTTGTTTGTTTTTTTTTGTGGTTTTTGGTGCTTCATTGTTTTTTTTTTTTTTTTTTTTTTGAAGTCAGGTTCTTTTTTTTTTTTTTTTTGTTTTGTTTTGTATAAAATTTGCAGATCTGACGAGAAGAAGAAAGATCTTTCATTTTTTTGTTGCATCAAACTGCCTCAAGAAGTCAGAACTTAAAGAGGATTGGGCCTTTTGGATGTACCCATCTTGTGTGTTTGTGTTGGGTGATCTGGGTTGCAGAAAGACAAAAGTTTTTCTCTGGGGAAGGGGAAGGAGGATTTTGGGGAGCATTTCTAGGGCTAATGAGTATAATAACAACATAAAAGCAGCCAGTCTCAAGAGCTTCAAAAAGGGTTTCCAAGCTGCCCCTGAGGAGCGCATGATCTTCCAGGACATTCAAGCTCTAGTGCAACCAAGAGTTTCTTACCAGAGCTCTCCTCCTCCTCCTCCCCCTATCAACTCAAATTTGCTGGGGATGAATTCTTTTCTCAGCTGAGATTTAGCACAACTACAGCAACACCTAGGTATGTGATCCAGCTTGATTCTTGATTGCAAAACTTTTTCTGTTCACAGGGGACAAAAGAAACAGAGGAAAGAAAAACTCCCCAAAAAAGAAAGTTTGCTGGCTGATCTCAGCTTCTTTCAGCAGGAAATGGTTGATTACCAGCTACATTGTGATTTGCATTTAGTGTTGAAGAGTTTCGGGAAACTGGGCACTTCCCATATGGTGACCCATTTCAGCAAACAAACAAACAACAACAACAACAACAAAATGCTTGCAAAATTTTGCAGCCAAAGAGTCAGTCACTTTTGTTTCTGGTGGTGCTACACCCAATGGATCAGATGAGACAATTGCAACATTGTAGCAAGTCAAGTCTGCATTGTCAGCTTAGTACATGGCTTGATGAAAGCTTTAACTTTTGTTTTTGATCTTGTGAAATTTTTGCCTCCACCAGCAGTGTGCTCAAAGCCCAAGCGACCTGCAGGGAGGGAGATCCCAGTTACAACACAGCCGCTCTCAGTTTCTTTGCACACGTTTGGTTTTGAGCATTACGTGAATGGGAGGTCAGCACAGCAAAAGAGAGGTACAGTGCAAATTCAAAAATTTTCCTTCTCCCACACTGATGGGTGAGGTGGGGAGGGGGGGTGTGATTTTTTTCTTCATCTTTCTAGAATCCATGACAATTAGGGAAAATTTTGCATTCCTTGGTTTTCTCCTCTCTGAGTCAAGTTTCTTCAGAAATGCACCACCAAGTCATGGTATATTAATGTGTTTGAAGAACTGTTGTCAGAAGAGACATTTTACAATCTCCTCTTCTTTCTTGGGTGTGAGCAATTTCTGCTCTTGAAAGAGAGTTTGAATCTAACATATGAATGGATATATTTTGCAGGGACCAAATGGCTCCCCATCATCCAGCTCAACAACAAGATCCCCAGCTGCTTCGTCAAAAATCTTACGAAACTGGTCATTTCCAACCAAAGGCTCCCCACCAAAAAGGTTTACATCCAGTGATGGCCTGCATCATGGTGCTGCACCATTTGGGCAGAGGTACATGCGAAATGGGTTTGAAGTTCATAAGCTGTCGAGTGAGAATCATAACTCCATAGAGCCAGAACTTGAGCACTCCAAAAACTTCACCACTGGTGGTGGAGTTGAAGATGTTATTGACAACAATGTTATGATCACCTGCACAAAGACTTGGAATCCATGGACCTCAAAGCGTCTCCGAACCGATCTGGACACTACTACTACTACCACTACTACAGTCAGCTTTCAATCTCAAGAACCAACTCTGGCCCAATGTGGAGTTTTTGCACCAGCTAGCAAGGGAAATGAAAACCAGGCTAGTAGTGTTGAGAGGATTGCAGACAAGAGCAGCATTCCTGTTGACAATGATGCTTCGTGTGCTTGGGGTATAGAGTCAGTTCATGCCGAGAAGCGGATTCCACCAAGTTTGAATGGGCAGAGGACTCAGACAACTATGCTTGATTCAGAGGTTGATGTTGTCAGAGACTATGTACAGACACAGTCTACTCTTGCCGCTGATGGTGATGATGGGGAGTCCCGAAAAAGAAGTCATGACAGGGTGACACAAGAGGAGGAGGAGGAGAAGGTGCCACTGCTGTCGTCAAATCGAGAAATTTCAAGTACTCTTGGAGATGAGATGAACAAGGCAACAAAGGTTAAATCAGGAAGGAATGCTCTGTCTGAAATCCTGACTTCTCAGAGCAGTCTTGTTGATGATGGCAGCAAATTGAATCCTGGGGAGACAACACAAGAGAGTGCAAGACAAGAAGGCTGCCTTGCTGCAATCCAAGCTTGGGACAGTCTTGCAGCACATGGGAGGAGCAAGGAGCTGGATCCGAGGAAGGACCCCACACTCTACGACAGGCACTCTGATGATTTCAGTTCTGATGCGTTTTCTTGGGGCCTATTGAATCAGACAGATTTGATTCTGGGGTTTGACTCAACCTGCTTGATGAGCCGCCCAGAAGATATTTCAATTCCAAAAGGAAATTCCACAAGACAAATGAGAAGTTTAAGAAAGCGGGTTAGGGCTCCGGGGAGAAGAAGGCGCACTTTAAGGGCATCATCACCCAAACCTGTGTCATCACTTCAGAGCTGCCTTTCTGCCCAGACCTTTGACGACAGTGATCAGGACCAAGCTGTTGATTGGCACCTCAATTTCCCATCCTTAGACATTGAAAGAGAAAGACAACATGATGTTGTTAAGCAGCTTTCTCTGAAACCCTATCACGGAATTTCTGACTCAAGCCAAACTGCTAATAAAAGTGTTTGTGCTGAATGTCATAATGAGGAAACTCATGTAGATCCTCCTAGTTGTGATTTAGGGTTTAGAGGTGGTGAGGAACATTCTAGAAGAAGAAGTAGTAGTAGTAATAGTAGTAGTGGTAGTAGTAGTGCAGCAGCAGCAGAAAACAAACCATATCATGGGATGATGGGTAATGGTACTCCTCCTTTTCTTTGTTCAGCAACATCAAGGTCTCTGGACACAGTAAAAAAGCCAAGAATCCAACAATTTTTCTCTACTTCTTCTGATTTGGGCATCAACAAAACACATTCAAAAGGTATTTTTTTTTATAATTGTAATAAATTTCTAGTGGAATTTAATTTTATGTCTTTGAATTATGTAATTGAACCCCTTCTTTTTGGTAACTATCACAGTGTGTGTACCTGTCAAGTGTACATCTCTATAGCAAAGCTCAGATTTCCATACTTTGTACTTCCAGTAAGTTCAATATAATGAAGGAGCTGAGTGAGTGCCGCCCACCGCATGTTTACATGCAAACATGAATTTGTAGGATTGAACTGACATGGGATTATTAAGGAAGCGAATTTGGGATCTCTCAAGGGTTTCTTTTACACTAAAGTTTGGTCTTTCGTACCTGTATTGTGGCTGGCAGGTTGGACAGAAAGGCTGATTTTTGCGATTGGAGTAAGTGTCGGGGCTATGGGGATGGTGCTCAGATGTGATGCAGAGGTAAAGGAATTACGTGAGTTATTAGCAGAGGCGCAAGAGCAAGTGCAGACTCTGATGCATGAACTTGAGAAACTAGGAGGCTTCGTTTCTGAACAACAAGGAGTTCAAACACAATGTCAACTGTTCATGGTGGGTATTGGGTGCACTCTTTTTGAATACCGCAGTTTTGGTATTTACTGAATTTTGTTCACTTTTAAAAAAACACGATTGAAGTGGGTTTTGCATGAGAAATTATGACTCAGAAAGGGTTTGACCTAAATGGAACTTGCATGTAAATTAGCAGTTCCACTGAGGTCTGGATTTGGAGAACTAATTCTTAAAGTGAGAAGTTTCACCAAGCATGATTCATGGGGTTATCTTACTGATGAAACTTTGCAGGCAGGCAGTGGAAAAATGGATGAGTTCTCAAGTGGAAAGGGTGCCAGTTTGGAAACCAACAAGAATGTTTCAAGTGATTATGATGATGAGTCTATATTGGGTGTACTGACGGTTGAGGAATCACATCTAGTCAGAGACCAGTTTTCAAATGATGAGAACCATATGGCAGAGCTTGAGGCGGAGCTTGAGGCTGAACTGGATCGATTAACAGGCAACAAACTGGTAAATCTGCACACCCATCTCTTGCTATTGCAATCTCTTTACTTCATATATGTCTCTGTATGCATTATATCAGACTGAGTTCAAGTCCCCTGAGACCCTCATGCAAAAACATGAGAAACCTTGAGCTTCTTTATCTCCGGTGCTAGATCCTCAATCTGATTTAGGTATGAACCCTAATCCTAATTTTGAGTTTTCAAGTTTATTCTTTGGTAACTTTCCTTTATACTCTTTCAACGTGAGGCTGATTTAAGTCAAAAAAAGTTTCATGGGTACAGGTTCATGTGGATGATGATGATGATGATGGTGAAGTGGACATTGTGTATGGAGGTCTCTCCGTTGAAGATTTACCTGAACAATTCAAACACATTGATGATGGTGACAATGACAATGATGACACAGAGTTCAAGGACCCGAGATTTGTACATGAATTTGAGCATGAAACTGCTGTTTCTCCCCGGGAGCTTACATGCTTGTTGCACAAGCTACAGGTGATCACCACTGGCTGCTCATTTGTAAGTTGGGAAATGGTGTTGGTTCTCTATGATCAACATCAACTGTTTGACACAGGTCTTCTTCTACATAGATCTATGTGCCAAGTCTTTGAATTTCCTGTATGTGTAAGAGCAATTCTGCCAGTGCTCAATATGTGACCCTGCAAATCAAAACTGGATGAAGAAAAGTTGAAATGTGCTGGTTTGGCTCAGCAAAATGGTTTTGGCTGAGCATTTTTGCACAGTTTGCTGAGGCTGGTAAAAGGCATGGCAAAGCTTAACACCTGACAGAGAAGACTGTAATAAGTATGATCTGACTGTTGCTCTCTGTTACTGATTGACCAATCATAGTGATTGGTCCAGGTGGTTTGCTATTACTAGTCTTCCACCTGTTTGCAGTCCCAGATTTAGTTTTATGGGTGGGGTTGGAAAAAAGCAAATAACTAAACTTGGATGTGAGAAATATTTTTGCAAGGTCACATTCTAAGCACCACTCGAGATAAGTGTAATAAGCTTGGAATCACCCAATTGCCCCATCTTTCTTCCCACTGTGTAAAAGTCATTACTCCACAGAGAGAATAATGTTTGAGCTAGCTCAGCTAGCATGGGAAAGGAAAGACATAATATAACCCAAGGTAATGAATTTGAGAATGTTACAGAGACTTTGGCAAAGGGGCAGATAAAAATGTGAGCAAATTGAGCCAGAATTTCATGAAATTGGGTTTTAAAGAAACATGATTTTTATTGCAGGCAACACGTCAACAAGAGCTAATCACAGAGCTGGAGGAGGAACTTGATAACTTACAGAGACAACTAGAAGTGAAGGACTCTGAGCTCGAGCTATGGAAAAGTGGCATACGGCGCTTGAGTAAAATTTGGACTCCAGAATCAACCCCAGGCACTTTTCCTCCTGTCACCTGCATCCCCTCTCTTTTAGAATATATTCTCCTTGTGCCCTTTTTGTTGAAGTTTTTTTTTTTTTGGCGCAACATTCATCTTAGTGTTGTTTCATGAAATTGAATTTTCTCAAACACATATATATTGCACTTAATCCAAGGACCACCATTTACCAGTTTATCATCATACAAGATCCTTCAAGGTCTTCACATTTTTGAGTTTCAAAAAGGCAATTCTCAAGATTATCTCCATCAAACTGGATGCAGGCAATGAAGTTTTGAGTCTTACAAATCCTATATTTGAGAAGACATGCCCGGATGATGACATGGATGTGGAGATCAAGACCCCTGAAGCCTCAAACTTCCATGTCCCATTTCAGGAGTTGGGTTCTTCAGAAGAAGGCTCAAAACAATCACGTCAGTTGTTTGTTACACCAGCAACGCTTTGGCGAGAAAACTGGATATGGAATCAACAAGAAGATGTACATTCTGCTGACGAGGTGTGGTTTGAAACCCCTTTTTGTTCACCCTCCCATGTCTTTCTTATTATGTCTAAGCTTTGAAATAATCACTGCAAATTCATGGAGTAAAATGGTTTCCCTAAAACAAATTTCCATGTGCATTGTGTTATGGATCAGAACTGAAAAGCTTTCAAAGTCTCAAATTTTGTCTCCATACCCTTCATTGGCAGCTGCTGGTGATAGCATCAGTCTCTCTGTGTGATGCAGAAATGGTGTTGTGGGAAATTTAGGGTTTAGAAGAATTAGGGTAGATTTGAACCTTCTGCAAAAAGGAGTTGAGTGTTTTCTTACCTTTCTATATTTCATTTTTTTCTTCTTCCAGGATTCTGTTGATCTGGAGAATGAAGATTGTCCTGCGGATACCTCACCAGAGTTTGATGAGAATGTTTGTGATGAGTTTCTTCAAGCTTTGGTTGATTGTGGAGGAGTTTGAAGGAGCTTCAAACATCCTGGAACTGCTCAAAACTGCGAGCGAGTCTTTTGAAGTACAACTGCAACAAATGGGCTTGTGAAATCCAGCTCCTGCTGAAAATGAGTTGAATTCCTTTGTAAGATATGAGCATCCTTGTTGGATCCTGAAGAACTTTTTTTTCCCTCTGGACCGCAAGCTGTGGAAACACAAGTACCTAGCAGAGAGTTGTGATACCAAGCCAGGGGAAGGTGGGTGGGCTGCTAGGGGTGAGGGTGCTTGCCAAGTGCAGAGCTTGATCCCAATCCAGCTCAGAAATTCATCCTGGAGCTTGATTTGAAGGTGGAAGAGGGGGTGAGGAGCAAGCTGATTTTGTGCTTCACTGTAAAAACCTAGCAAGGACCAACCAAAGTTTTTGTGGAAGGAAGATGGAGCAAAACACCAAAGGAAATGAAGGTATTTTTGGAAGGAAGAAAGAACAAAACACCAAAATAACTGAAGGTTTTGTAGAAGGAAAAAAGAGCCAAACACCAGAGGAACTAAAGGTTCTGTGGAAGGAAGAAAGAGCCAAACACTGAAGGATCTGGATACCCAACAATCTGTGGGTCTGCTCATTAGGGCCAACAAGTTTACAGCCAATTGAAGGAAGGCTGTGGAACATGTGCTGGGCTTTCCTCAAGCAAAGAACAGCAAGACGAGACTGGAAGTGAAACTCCATGATGTAAGCCTTGCCAAACCCCTTCACCATCTATGTGCAGTTTTTCTTGTAAGCAGAGCTTGGGCGGGGTTTAGGTTTCTTTGAAAGAAACGCTCGAGTCCATTTGGTGAGTGCTATCTGCTGGTGGGGTGCCAATGCCTGATCCCCAAGACCAAGCTAATCTCATGTATTGTCTCATCATGCACATTCTGACCATGACCACTCTCTTGCTGTCTTGGTTACCCTTAGTGTGTTTTTGTCAAGGAGAAAGAAAGGGCATCTGAGTTTCCATCACACAAAATCTCAGAATACCAATGACAAACCAACCAACCAACACTCTCTCATTGCAATGTATCTATCCCCTCCCCTTTTCTGAGTTGCTGAAGTACTTCATACAATTGGACTGCTGTACACTCCACCATTTATGATCAGAACAAAGAGAATTCTTGTTTACTTTTGCAAGAAAATTTGCAAAAAGCAAAAAACCCCAGCTTCTCTGGGGTTTGTATCCAAAACAAACATGTGAATCTTGTTTACTGTGCAACAAAATTCAATTGGATCCCATAGTGATCAGAGGTTATAAAGAAAAAAAGAAGCTTCTACAAGGGCACCCAAATTAACCATGTGAAAATTCAGTGTGTCCTGTTTTGATCCATGTTGTCAAAAAGAAGCTTTTCCAGGGTTAGCAGTATCCAAAACGACCATTTTACACAATGATGGAAACTTGTACAGGGAATTGTAAACCTTGCAATTCACGAAATCACTTCACTAACCACTTTCTGTACTTCAAACCACTTAGTCTATGCTAAAACCCTAGATGCAGGTTTGTAAATCTAGATTTTCACAGAATCAACATAGTTTTTCTTTTGCAAATAAGCTCTTTTTCCATGTATAAGTGAGATGACCAGCAAAAGTGTTGAAGAAGAGACTTTGCCAGTCTGAAAAGAACTGGGGCGGATTGCTGTTTGTTTTTTCCCCCAAACCCCAACAACAAACTATACACTGGCTGCAGGGTTGGGTTGATACTGAACCTCAGAGATGAAATTCATCTTCAACATTTGCAATTGAGGACATGCAGCATGAGTGATGAGTGTGGAAGATATACAGTTCTGCAATCCTTGGAATGGACAAGTCGGCAACATGAGCTCCTCTGACAGATCATCAACAAGAACTTGGAAAGACTTGTCGTAGAGAAGTAACCCTAGCTCATCCCTGACTGAAACACAGCGATATGAGGGAAATTTGAAACCCCATTTTGAGAAGAAACCCTCAAATAACAACGAATTCTCAATCTTTTGCTCTCTCGATGGATTCAACCGGCAGAAGGAAACGCCTTTTGTACCAGTGCAATTATCTTCTCGGACCACCATGTACACTGTGCCTTTGCACTCTACCACTTGTACCTCGATCTTGCTCCCTGGACATCTCGGTTCACATCTGTAGAGAAGCTTCTCTCGCCAACAGCCTTCAAAAATATCATACACAATCAATCCCATGATGTTCGTCCCTTGGCAAATCCCTTCTCGTGCAACAAAGTAGAAGAAGTTGTCACAGGAAGCACCAACTTGCGGTGAGAACTTCAATTTATACCTTCTCTCCAGCACAGAAAGACCAAAGTCCACAGTCCATGTGTGTTTGTGTGAGTCATATACCTCCATGTGAGCTCCAGCAGCATCCTCCTTTCGTGATGCTGGCGATCTTCCAGCTCGTCCTCCTCCTCCTACTCCTCCTCCATGCTGCTGGTGCTTCTTCTTCTTTGTGAGAATTATGATTTTGTATGCTCCTGTAAACCTATCCATCACCATGTGTGTCAGTATCCATTCTTGTTGTATCATCGAGTTGCCAATCCACATTGTTGGTAGCTCCCTGTGCTTCTGTGTCAGTGGATTGTACACAAACAAAGTTGCTTGTCCTTGCTCATCCACATCTCTGAAACATAACAGTCCCCCATCCCCTGTTGCAAAACAGAGACAAAAATAAACAAGGAAATTGAACCCAATTCCATTGAGAAGAAGAAGAAGAAGAAGAAGCCCTCCTGTTGCACTTGTTCCAGCATTCATTCATTCCAGAGACATTTCAGTGAGCCAAAAAATACCAAAGAAAGTCCCAAGGGAGTGAACAGCTGCGAGCTAGAGTTTGCGGCTGAGGCTTTGCGGACGGACTAAGGTTTGGGGCCGACGGACCTGCAATGCAATCTTTGGCGCGGCAAGGGAGACCAGGCAACGGCGGCATTCTCCGCCATCTATCGGCGATGGAATCGTAAGCGCTGCACATTCTGTGACCTTCGATTGTGACAAACACAAGCAGATATGGTGTCTCTGTGCTCAGAGAGCTCCAGGTCGGCACGCAGCAACTGGCTTCCTGAAACCTGTCAGAGAAGATGAAGTCGCGCAGTCGTTTGCAGACAGCGCGCGCCCTTACAAGAGCGGGAATTGGCAAATACTGCACCACTTTGTCTAGCAGATCCTCCGGTAGCCTACTCCACACAGGCGACTCCAGAGTTCCCTCTTCTTCTTCTGCTGCTGCTGCTGTTGATGCCCCTATCTATTTCTTCTTCGCTCTCTTCCTTTCCCTCTCCTCCGCTGCTGCCGATGGGTACACGAAGGAAGAAGCCCTTTTCAACCCACCAGCCATTCCATCACCGCAACCGCCGACAAATTTGCTCGCAAAACAAGCGTAGTGCTTGCACTGGGAGGTCATCTTCTACACGTGTTGTGCACTAAAGGAAAAAAATTAGTTCCCGCACGCGACAAGCTCTCTCGTTCGCTCGCTCGCATTTGAAGAAGATGAGAAGCATATTTACACTTCAGGCGGATGATCCCCAGACACCATCATCTCTAAGCTCCAAAAAGCCAAGTGAAAAACACAAGAGTCCTCTACCAAACAAAAAAAAACATTCTTTCAACTTCAAAGCAAAACAAAACAAACCAGACCAGACCAGACCAACAACCACCAAAAAAGAGAACCGAAGAAAAAAGAAACCACCCACTTCCGCCTCTCACAGGTGACAACAAACTTCCACTACTCGACCACCACACAATAATGCGACTCAATGGCAGATCCGAACAACTGAGGACAATTCACAATACAGGAAGAAATTTTCTTTGAGATGAAATGATGAAGTGACTGCAGCGGAACAGAAGCAGATGGTCGTAACTTGGCAGATTGATTTCTGTAGCCGATGCAGCAGCAAAGCAAAGCAATCCAGCAACGAAGGATCGCGGCGAAGCAGCGTTGGCTGCGAACGAGGAAGAAGAAGAAGAAGAGGAGTAAGCGCGGAAGCGCCAGAATTTTTAGTGTTTTTTTTGGGCAACTTTGTTCTTAGCCAAAAGTGGCGATAATCGACAGGAAGATTTAGCCATATTTGGCTACAAGCTAAATTATGAAAGTAAAGTTTTGAAAAACCTCCTTCTATATTTTTGGCTACCCATCTTGAACAATGTGTCGAAATATGGAGATTTTTTCTTAAATTTTGGTCTAATTATGGCTATTGAAAATCTCAAAAAGCACGTGATTTTAGTATTTTTCTAAATACATCATTTTGGTTATATATAACGAGATCTCAACCACAAGATCGGGACTAGCATGCAAACAAGATAATTGTATTTCAAGGGTATGTCGTACAAGAGTGAAAGCTACTTGTGTGACATCAATTATGTTCAACTGCCAAAAGCTCTGGCTCAATTTTGATGTGACAACACGCAATTTGAGCTAGTGCTAAGTGTGTGGAAAGATGTGCCATACATAAAAATGTTTTTGTCAAAGCTGCAACTTGAGGAAGGTAGAGAATAAAAAGCACCTACTCTTTGTCTGGCCAAATATGCAGAAAGTTAGGGAACACTTTTGTTTGGCCTTGCCCCTCACTCACACGAACACTCTTGTTGAGCTCATGCAAACTACGAACATGGTTACCCTGACCAAGTTTGTGGCATGCTGCCAGTACCAAAGGACAATCTATCCTCCATGATCTACCATTCATCTAATGGACTCTCTGGTCCCGAGCGGACATAAAATTGTAAATAGTAAACAATAAACAGGCTATGTATAGCCAGGCGAAAAACAAGCCTGAGGTCCAGAAAGCGTCGAAAGGGAAGTGAGTGAGAGCAAGACAACAACAAATGGCCCCAGACCGGAACTTAACTGGGGGTTTACAAATGAGGTAAAATAATTTAACCCTAGTTCCATTCCCGCACCCACCAGATTGATTCCAGGTACCTAGTTTAGGGTTATGACTTGTGACACTGAAAAATATTTCTCACATCCAAGTTTAGTTATTTAATTATTTATTTATTTATTTTTCCAACCCCACCCATAAAACTAAAATAGGTACTGCACAGAGGTAGGAGACTACCAATAGCAACCCCAGTTGCACCAATCATTATGGTTGACCAATTAGAAACAGCAGTCAGACCATATTTATGGTATATTCTTCATAGTAGTTGCATCATATTTACTAGACTCTCCTGCGCGTTTTTACCAGCCCTTAGCATCCCCTACAAAAATGCTGGGCCCAAACCATTTTCCTGAGCCGAAACGGCATGTTTTCGCTTTTCTTCATCCATTTTTAATTTGCCAGGCAACATACTGAGCATAGGTGGATGTGCTCTTAGTTATGTTACCGTGTTTTAAATTTTTTTTTTTTTTTTTACTATTTGGCAAAAGAAATAGTGAAAATTCGACTATTTTTTCAAATTCTTTGGAAAAAAATATATAATTTTTTTATATCTAAATTTTGAAAAAAAATCACTAGTCCTAGTATTTTAATACGTTTATTATTATTGTTGGATGTCAACATTCTATAAGTTATTTTTATCAAATTATTTATTTAAAAAAATTTGTACTTCATGCATTTAACTTTCTCAAACTATGAGATATTTGAGTTAAGATTAATTAAGTAATTCATTAAATGTGATGTTCACCCTAGTTAGATGGAGGTAACATCTACATAATTTGATGACCTTTGTGCATCCAATATTAGGAAGGTTGATATTTATATGTTCATCTCATAAGCAAGCGCTCGAAGGTGGATCAGAAAATTTGTAACAATTTGTGTGATTCTAAGGTTGGGTGAAGAGTTAATTGTAAATTTATGTTTTCTTTAAAGGTCTTTCATTGGTTCATTGTGAATTTTCAACAATTATAAAATCATAAATCCCTAATGCATTTACTTTTAGTTTCCCAAGGTAAGGTCCAACGTGTTTCATTTCATCTCATTTGTACATTCCTTCATTATTTTGGGTCATTGCCAAACAAATGCACCATAATGCATCTTCATTAAATGTGGGGTTGTTATGTTGAGGGGCATATTGAAATCAAGATGCATTGTTGGTTAGTGTTGAATGGTGCATTTTGGTTGAATTGGAAGCTGGCAAGTTGGAATGATGATTTGGAAAAGTGGAGGCCTATTGGGTTTAGGGTTTGGAAAGAACACACAATTCAACATATGTTTGTAGTTGGTACTAGCCTCTAGGTAATGGGACTCCATTCACATTTTTTAATGTAATTTTGAAAATGATGTGTAATGGAATATCAATTACAAGTTAAGTGTTTCTTTCACCTTCAAAACTTGCACAACATATTTGTTTTTCATTTCTATAATTTTTTAATCTATTTCTTACTTGCATTTGTGCATCAAGCTACGGTTTAATGTCCATTTTCTTGCATCTTTTTTATTTGTTCTTGATTCCACATCTCATTGTCACTTGTTTCTAGTTGCTAACCCTGGCTTGAAGCCCATTGCTCTAACTACTACATGTAATTGCTTTTGTCACCAAGCATTGTCTTTGATGTATGGGCTCTTGAATTTTTTTCAAATATTGCTCATGTTCAACAATACCTTATACATGTGCAAATTTGTTGTCCTCCCCCCCGCCCCCACCCAATTTTTCATTACTACATTTAGAATGTCTTTTTGAGGTCATTAAGGTGGTTTGTCTTACAAAATCATTAAACTACAAGTGCTAAAGTATTGAACCAAGTAGAAATAGGGGAGTAGGATTTATTGATTGCCAATGCACCACATAAACATTTTCCAAAAGAAATAGCAATAAAGAATGGCCTTGGGCAAATTAACAACTAAATTAACACCATGATAAAAATCCCAAAATCCTTTTAACTTGTTTCTAAACATTATAAATTTGTTATATGTAAACTAAATCAAGGTCTCTAAATCCAAATCTAACATTTTATGTTCTTAATATGTCCATTAAAAGGCTTCACTAAAAATGTTGAAAGTACCATAGATGTAGGCATTAATTCATGAACTTGGCCATAGAAGATGATCAAGTTATTTTGTGTAATACCTTTATAGAAGAAGTTCTTGCATAATTGTTTTTTTTTTTAATTTTTAAAAACTAAATGTTTGTAGTTGTATTACGTTTCAAGAATCCAAATATTGGAGGGTGTTGTCATGTGATGGATATGCTTCATTTGTTTAGTGTTAGATGATAATTGGAAATTTGCTTTGTTCTATCGATTTAGAAAAATATTGAGAAAATTCCAGCTCTTACAATGGTGAAGGCTTTTATGTTTTCATGTTTAGCATTTGTGTGAGCTTAGTGTCAACTACAACAAGGAATAGGTCCAAACTTTTCACATTTGTGTTGTTGTGATGCATTTACAATGGTGCTAATGATGTGCATTTTGTGCTTGGGTGAAACAGACAACAAAGGTAATAACCCATCATTTACATAGTAACAAATTTTTCACATGTAGGTTCCAAAAGTCATATTGCAAAAAAATCAAGGAGATTTTCTATTCAATCATATCAACTTGTATTATTTGCGATCACATAATATATTCTTCATGCCACCTTCATCTAAACATGGTACAACCAATTAACGTCTTGTTTCCAAGCACTCTACATGATAGGATCATTTTATAAGTCTTTTGAGATTTATTGAATTTATTATATTTAGTTCCAATTCCTTATTTCACCTCTTTTCTTTGATTGGGTTTCATGTCTTTTTTTAAAAAAATGTTTATATGAGATTTGAAGGGAAAGAGAGGAGAGGAGAAGAAAAGGGTTGTGAGAGCCACCAAAAAAAACACTATGAATGTAGAAAAGATTATGAGCATGATGATGTTCACATTGTGGCAACAAGTGTTTGTAGAGTGTACAAATATCTCCTCTTTATCTTTGTATGGAAATCTATTCAATTCCAAGTCGTGGGTTTGTGAGAATCTCTAGGAACAAACTAATGTCCACTTGTAATGTAGAGATTAAACAAATCTATAGATGCCTATATGAAACCAAATTTAACATGTGTTTTATATTATGGCAAAGATCATGTAATTTCAATGATGATTCATTGCTAAATGTGTTGATATACATACATATATTGAGGTCATAGCTAAGCTAAAGTAGGTGGAAAAAGAACTATGGGTGGCATCATTGTTGGCCTCTTCGATCATCAAGCCAATAAGAACACCTAGACATTCATAGTTTTATTCTCAACATACTTCCAAAGATTGTAAACAATCTATCCACAACAAAATATCTCCACAATATCCTTCAAAAATGTAACTTTTGTTTTTTGAAACCAATATAATGTATATGTTTTAACATGGTAGTATTTTCATACAAAAAAATTAATTTCAAATTTTTTTTCAAGAATACTTCTTTCAATTATGTTTTCTCCCCATGGCTTAGCTAGCTAGTTGTAACTTCAAAAAATTAATTGATGAAACTTAGGTTTTAACATTGGAAATTGATGAAATCATGTAAAACCCATTAGCATAGGAATTATTAACTTATTAGGTTGACCATGGGATTAAAAGTCATGGGGAAGACATGTACTTTCCTGATTTTTTTAACAGCCATGTTGAAGTGTTGCAACATTTTGTTTTACAATTTTTTTGTGATTTCAATTATTGGGTCAAACAACTCATCAAAATCATATACAACCATTTGAGTTGTTACAACATCACTAAACATGCATAGGTTTTTATTTGTAAACAAATTGTTAATGTTCCATCATTCCATATGTTGAATTACAATGAATAAACCAACAAAACCTACAATGTTGGAGCAATATTTTTAATCTAACTGCAATGATGCTGATGAGACTGAATTGTTAACCCTCCTTGAAAGAACTACACAAGCATTAGTGCAATCATCAAAAGCCAATTGTTTTAGCATTAAAGCAAACTCTCTATCAACATGCACATGCAACAATCCAACCATTGTTTTAATATGCCTTAGTGGGTTATCAATCTTTGTTGCCCATGTTGCTAATTTATGCAAAATCACTAGGGTTGAGGAAGAACCTTTGAAGAAGAACAAGAATAATTACCAATCTTCCAAGAAATTTTAAGATTTATGGGCAATATCTTTTCCCTATGTTAAAATGTTGCAAAGAAATGTTGGGCAAATGGTGTGTGCACTATAGTAACATGAAAGTATTTAATTTTAGGCCCCAAGTCAAACACTCTTGAAAAACATGTTGGAAAGATCAAGGCAACAAAAGATCTTCCACACATGGGGGTTAAAAAAGATGATGGTTTGTTGACAAAAAGCGTCAACACTTGAAAAACCAAACAACATACATGAATAAGAGTCAATGAATAATTCTTAAACATGTGCAATGTGGGTGGAAGGATGAAGGGGGCATAAAAAGGTAACAATTTGCAACAATATTTAATCTTTTTCAACAAGGGTGCAACCCATGTTGGAGTATGAGGTTTTTAAGCTTCTATTTTCTTTTTTCGATGTTCCAATGCTATTGAAAAAATAGTGGTCTAATTCATCTAGCTAGATGATGGGGAACTTTATGCATTAGAAAGTGAAATCCAAGGTAAGAGACGTGTTTAATGTTTCTCAATACCTAGCACTTGTGATGAGGCGACAACTATTGATATTCAATCATACATATCATATTATGAGAAAATCATGTCCGTTGCAACTTGTTTATCTAGTTGTAATTTAGTTCTATCAAGCATTTTTTAATTGTAAGCTAGTTGCATTTGACACTTTTTAATTACATAGGATAAGTTGCAATGGACATAATTTTTCATAATGTCAATTCATAGGTATGTTGTTGAGAATTAAACTTGTTTGTCAATCTTGATTTCATTTGAGTGCGTCACTAGAGGTGAAAATGTTAACAATTTAACTAAGGTGATCAAGGATGTAATTGCCCTTGATGGAGGTCTATTTAAATATGAAATTGCTTCAAAATTGTTGTCATTTGGAGCTAATGACATGAGCATCTTTTAAGTGAATTTTAATTGTCATTTTGATTTGTTCATTTCTATATTTGTGCATTTTTTTGTCAAGTCTAATACTAGATTTTAAAGCTCGTGTTTTTATGATTTGAAATGCATTATTTCCATCTTGGTGTGGTAGGGAATGAGAAACAAGGTGATAAAAATAAAAATAAAAATTTGTCTCTTCACATAAAAGGAATCCATTGCATGAGCCATCATACTAACCTCATTGTTCAAACTTTGTTTCATTTGCCTTTTGTTTTTAGAATTGAGTCCGTGCTCCAATCCTTATATATGTTTTCTCACATAGTCCAAAAAGACACATAAAGTTTACAAAGCTAGCTCAATTGTTGCACACTAAAGGAAAAAAATAAATAAATAACATAAAAATTAGGTGGATAAGTATGTTGTCCCCAACTAAAATAATCATGTTAGAATATAGATATTTATTGGTGAAAATGGCAAAAGATTGTGTTGAGATTCCAATTGCACGAATTAATTTTGATTTTATGTGTGAGATTGTTGTGATCCTCAGTTTTGTTGGTTTGCTATTGTTGCTAGAAACTATGCACGTTCTAATCAAGTTCCCCTAGCAAAGGGATGTCTTTGCTTGCATGACTACATTGTAGCTACTAAAGTTTGTCAAGCTCAACTTTATGAGTTTTACAACAATCTGAAGACTTGGTTTGTGTCGGACACCTTCAAAAACTTAAAAGATGTGATGTCATGCAAGCATGCCACCATTTCTTTGACCTAGATTGCATTTGAATTGGATATGAATATTGTGGGTGTTAAATTATTGGCCTTCCAATGTGGTAACAAACAATATTATGAAATGCACCCTAAACCTATCACATGCAAACCTTGCAAGTTTTTTGAAAACTTTTTAATACCATTGTGGACAATATCAAACTTGTGTGCATAGGTATTACGTCAATAACTTGCACATATTTTTCATAAGTTATATGAATAAATTAATTATTTCAATGTTGTTTTGAAGGGATATTCTTATGTTTGTTAGTTGTATGCATGAGATTAACCGAGATTTTTAATCCTTTACTTGTTCATCCAAATTTGTTTGATGTTGGAAATGATTAGGAGGCTAGTGAGGTTGTGAAATTTTATTGACTATTTTCTTTATAAGAAAATTTCATATATATTGTGTTTAATTTTTTTGCATTTTTTTTTTCTTCCATTCAAAATTATTGCAAGGAGTTTGGACCTAAATAACTTTATGTCATTTATTTGTTTGTTGGATTTTTTTATGGGTGTCTTATAGGGGTTGTAAAGATTTTAACAAAAAAATTGATTTGCCAATTTTGACAAGTTTTTTGATGGATGCTATGGGGGTAATGTAACCTTAGTATTGGCTTCACTTTGAAGCTAAAGCGAATTTTCAAAAGCACTTCACCCTTTTGAAACAACACTATTGTTATGAACGATAATCAAACACAATATCCCCACTTACTCTTTCCTTGATTGCCCTTGAGTTCTAGTGTAACACCTCCAAATGCACCATGAAAGCAAATGTTGTTTCTACCATGGAACCACCAATCTGTATGAATCCTTTCACTCAATTATGGAGAACTCTTTCAACCTTTAAGGTGTTGTGGAACACTATGTTGGAATATTTCAAATTTATGAAAATTGTTGTAATCCAAGTGTTGTGGAGCATGGAAAATTAGTGAACATTTTCAACTCTATTTTTCATGAAGTCCAAATTGCAAAACAAATTCAGTGAACAGACCCTGTGGTGGTCAACATGTATTTTCAAACATTTTTTACCTTGGAAAGCTTTCCATATGATGAGACCTTTGAAGAATGGTAAATAATAAAAAGTAGGACATAGGTTTAATGGGGAAGTAAATGCTTTTTTTTCTCCTATTGTTTTTTTGTCAATGAACTTGTATTTTTTACTTTTAGTCATTTTGTTTATCCCTTTTGGAAAGATTAATTCAATTTTTGGATAAAATTATTTACCTAACTCCCTAGAAATAATATATTAAATAACACATTTTTGAAACTACATACCAAGTGTCATGCATCACCAAAAAATTTTAATGTAAGGGCAATGTTGCCATGCTTTGATTATTCAATAGCTAGATTTCGCCAATTTTCAATGAAATTTATTTGTTGTTTGTAGTCAAATCTCAACTTATTTAGCTTGTGTGTAGCCAAAGGCCTTATGTTTTTACACTTGTAATGTCACCAAAAATGCAACAAAACTACCTTGATCACAACAACCATTCAAAATTCAAAATTTCCTAAAAAAAAAGGCCAATGCCCATTGAAACAATGTCCTTCACACCCTTATTCCATTTCAGAACTCAACACTATCATAATCTTCTTAAATACTCATACATGATCCCAAAATAATGACAACAACAAAAATGATAGAAAGATTTACAACAACAACTAAGAAAATATTCTTATGAATTTTTTTTCAATTATTTCCTCATGAAAGTTCTTATTCCTTACCCCCTCCTCTTTTCATGACACTTATTTATTAAGTAACTTTAACCTTTTATACACCTTTTTGTTGTGATCAAGTTAGCTATCATAAATAAGTGTGTTAAAAAGGGTTATATGTTATAAATATGTTGTTGTGGTGGTCATTTATTATAATATACCCCAATGCTTCGTGCAACATACAATGCTTATTGGGAATTTGGTGACCTTCTAGAAAGGCCTTCCTAGGAAGGAATGTGATAAAATAATGGGCATTTAGCACATGATGAAGAGCATATCCTCCTTTCGTTTTCCTACAAATTTTCCATTTATTTTTCACAAATCAAGCAGTCTTAAACCACTAAGAAACAATTTCCTTTATGTAATTTGGGTTAGCCTTGATCACCCAAACCACTTTTTTTGTCACCTTCTTTTTCCTTCTTTAAAAGGAAAAACCATGCATTGTATTTTTGTAAAAAAGATCCATGATACCCAATCATTATAATGACAACATGTTTTTTAAGGGAAGGTTTAGCGAGGTGGGTAATTTTTTTTTAAAAAAGCTTGCCAATTTTGTATGCCAAGCAAAGTGCTTTTTAGGCACACCAAAAAAACAAGAGCATGTTCTTATGAAATGACAAAGATTTGATGTTTGTCCTAAACAAGTCCCCTTGTTTTCACTTTAGTAGTTGTTGTCAAATGTTGGGTGGTTTTCATTTTTGTGAAAATCGCTAGTTTGGTTCTCGCATAACATTTTAAAAATTAGTTGTGCAAAAAAAAATCTCCATAAAAGAGAACTAACTAGGGCATCAAACTTGTGAAGAAAAATAATTCACTATGAACTTCAAGGAGGAACAAGCAAGAGGACTAGAAAGAATGGGACAAACTTTGTGGGTTGAAAGGGGAAGGAGAAAGGAACTTAGTCTAGTTGCAAGTTAAAGCTCAAGGAATAATTGCCATGGCAACAATTCATGTAAAAGAGAGCCAACAATGTGAAGGAGAAACTCAAAAAAAGTAGGGTAATGAAAAATTGAATTCATAGTTTGCAACAATGCCCTTGAATAATGAAAAAGTTAAAGGTCTGTTGATTAAATCACCCATGACCTTGGACTTGGCAACTTTGTTTTTGCATGTACATCATGGCCATTCAATAAAAAATGAACGTTAACATAGTGTAGTTTGTTTAGTTGAAAGAACACTAAGTTTGATGATGAGATCTTTAAAAGGTGTTTATGAGGAGTGAAGTGCATGGCTACATGAAGTTAGATGTGGATACATGGAATGTTTTAGTGTTTGGTAAGTTTTTGTTTCAACAATGGGACCCCTCCAACTTTTAAAGGGCATATCTTGTTCACTTTGTAACCAAATAACATGATTCAAGTGGTTTCGAGTGCATCTAGAAGAGGGTTGCAATTTATCTTTGGCCATTAAAATCAAAAATTGATTCTATTAAAATTAGTGACCCATTGATGCATTAAGTGTTTGGTGGTCGGTCTACTAACTTACCCTAATTCTTGGTAGAGCGAAATGGACTTGGTGAGCCAAATGGATATGCAAGCCAACCTACACTACAACCTTCCTTTGAGTGGAGTGGAAGCCCAACTATTAAAACACCTTTTTGCATATAAACAAACTTTTTTTGTGCATGTGTGCTTGCTTTCTCTCTGTAGGCCCTTTCTTGCTTAAATTTATTTTTTCTTGTAAGGGGAAAAAAACTAAAATGAGATGAAACTACTCTAACCCTTGCAAGATTTGTTTGTAACTTGAATGAAGATATGTTCAACAAGGTTTAGGTTTAAATGTTGTATAATTCTAAGAGGAACTTTGGTATTCAAGTGAATGTCTTTCTAAGGTCCTTTTGTTGGTGTTAGGGTGTTATTGGTTCTTAATGAATGACCAAGTTCTTCTTCTTGGGTGGCCACAAATACTTGTGGCATCTAACTCAAAATATTATAAATTTTAAAACATTTTCAACCTTACATCATATTCGATGATATTGTCATCAAATAAAGAATGTGCTTCCATTTCACTATTGCTCATGTAATTCAATGCAAAATCATGCAATGCATATCCTGTTAGATCTTTCATTTCGTTTTTCTCAATTTGATTCAATCCACTAGTTGATTTCACAATAGGGAAACCTAGTGTTAGCTTTAACTTCAAACTATCACCAAAGCTCTCCATCAACTAGTCTACAATATTCGCTTGACTTCAACTGTTATCTTGCCAATGTGGAACATTTGTGCAAGTATTCATTTGTGATCTTTTAGGACTTTGTGCAAGGTGCATAAGGGAAATTTAGAAAAGTTTGAACTCTTTCATGAGAGTTTTTTTCCTCATACAATGAGCTAGTAATATCCATGCACATTTGCCAAAAAAAAAATCTTGTTTCTTTGGCGTGATTTTTGTGGTGTTTTTCCTTCAAGCGTTGTTTGAGTATTTTCCTTCCTTTTCAAATTTGTGTTACATAAATAACACATATGAATTTCTATCTTAATTGTTTGAATAGGCTATAATGAATATTAAACTTTTGCAATTCTTTGTAGAATGACATCCCATCATCATACCCTTTGTTGACACAAAACCCAAAAAGGAAATCCCCCTCGACCCCCCATTAGTGCCCCATGCATGGGTCCCCTTAAGAAATTTTTTAAAATCTTTGGGTGACAAGTACCTCGCATGCTCTCCCATAAATAATCCACATTGCTCGGCCATCCTCAAAAAAGGGGTGGAAAAAAAAACCCTCGCATGTGTGAAAAGAGCAAGGGGCACATTTGGAGAAGGTAAGTTCACACTCCAAATATCCATACAATTTAAGTGGAAAAAAAAAAGGTATGTAATTTCTTTTTCCCTTTTTAAAAGGGACAGAATTTTTTATTTTTTTTCTGGGGATAATGTTAGGCTCTCAGGCAACAACGGTTCTTTTCCGGTTTTCAGACCGGATATATCACCAGCAGTTCCCCCATTTCCATGAAACCCTGGCTCCAAGAACCAACACAACAAACAAATAAAAATTGTCACGTTACCCACCCCTCCCCGGCACTGCCCTGGGGGGAATTTTTTTTTTTTTTTTTAAAATTCAAGTGGAAGAACCGGAAAAGGACCGGCAGTTCTTTGATGCGTTACTGGCGGTTCTTTGATTTTCTGCTGCCTTTTGAAATACCCGGACTTGGCCGGGTCCGGTCCGGTCCTTTGATTTCTGATTTGTTTGAAATACCCAAAACCCACGGTTTGTGTGGTTTTGTTTTAGGGCAGGAGTGTTGGGCAGGAGTCTGGACTCCCCACCCTGTGCATGCATGCATGCCTGCCCAAGACTCCTGCCCCTAATATGGAGAGTCTGGGCTGGGGGCGATGCAGGGCAGGGCAGGGCAGGGCCGGGCAGGGCAGGGCAAAGACCAAAAAAATTCGTTCCAATCTAAACAGTCTAAACACTTTCACCAAAGAAACCGGTTCACCTAATGTGAAACCGGTTCTAATGCGATAGTCCCTGTCCCTGTGGGGGGGCAGGGCAGGGCAGGGCCCAACAAAGGCTAGGAACAACGGTTACCGGCCTGCAACTGCTTTTTGAAATTGGGCTTTCCTTTCCGCCCGGAACCCTGTTTTCTCTCTCTCTCTCTCTCTCTCTCCCACCATCTTCCATTCACATACGCCACATACCCATCTTTGCCAATCATTTCCTCCATTGCAATCGCATCGGTAACCCCATTTCTCTCTCCCCTTGCATCATCCCTTCCCACTCCGTCACACTGAGTTTTTTTTTTTTACCACTCCATCACAACCTGACTCGCATCACACCCAATTTGGCACTATCATCCTCACCATCATTTGCAACCTCCTTTTGTCCCTTTGACAGAAATGCAGCAATAGACAACAAGAGTTGGGCTGCAGAATTTTTTTCCCCCACGAACGCTCTTTTGGGGTTAGGGTTTGTTGTTGACAGTTTTTATTTCAGAATCCACAAGCAGGGGTGCAATAGAGCGGGGTGGCTGCAAAAATTTGCTCCCCGGACTCTCTTTTTGGGGTTAGGGTTTTTTTTGTTGTTGGACAGTTTTATTTTGCGATCCAGAAAGCAGGGGAGAACATGCAGTCTGACAGAGAGGACGAATTCCTTCAGCAGAAGGATATGCATGTATGATGGTGACAGGCTAAGGACATTTCCACCACCATGGATGTATCACCAGACGAGCTTCCTCTTCTTTATACGTGGGTGGGTGGGCCATCTGCTCCTTCCCCACATCCCACAATTGGTCTCTCTTTTAGTTTCAAAATGTTGTTGCAATATCCATCTGAATTGGGCTTTTGAGGTTGGACATTTTCACTATCAGCCATCCTCAGGTTTAGGCCACCATCTTGAGGATGGACTTGCGATTGCAGCTTCACATAGCATGGTTTTGCTGCAAACAAAAATCAGGGGCTGCCATTGTATCAATGTTATGTAGCTTGCCATGTCAGAGTGTTCAGGGTGGCTTCACATAAGGCATGTTGCATGATGAGTATTAGCAACCAAGAGCAGTGAACATAGAGGATGGCAATTTGGAGTTAGGGCATGGCTAAAATCTGACAAAGGATCTTGCAGTGGACTTCTTGGATCAATGTGGCATGTGTAGCTGATAATGGGAGGATTCTCTGGAACAGAGGTATTGGTGAGAGAGTTTGGAGAGGGAAAGGGAAAATTAACAAGCTACAGGGAGAGGTGGAGAAGGCAACATGTTGTGTGCAATGAGACAGAGAGGTAGATATTTCAGTGTTCCATTCTTCCAAGTACTGAAAAGCTTGGGTAGTGGACAAACAGATTGATGGTATCCCTTTGTCAAGACCAAAGCGCAACATTTCACGAGACTTTAGCGATGCAGGTGCTCTCCTGAACTCTCTGTTGCCTTCTGCATAATTCTAAAAACTTAACAAAATAGCACCTTCTCTTTGGCACACTCACAATGCATACAAGTCCCATACAAGACCTCAAGCAAAGTGCCTCCTTTGGTTTTAGGAAACTGATATGATTCAATCCATTGTCAGCCAGGTACTCAATGACTAAAGTCTTGGTTGATTATGCCTGATGTTTTATGAGATACTTTTGAAGAGCACAAACTTTGATAGAGGCATAGGTAGATTGCTCTAGCATCTGCATAATACAAATGTATGCTTTCACCAGCCATATGGGACCTGTCAAGGGTCCAATTTCTTGACTACTGTCTGAGCCACAAAGCATACAGCAAGACCCTTGTGACTGTTAAACAACAAGAGGCTCTTTCAATTTTGTCAGTCTATAGCTGTTCACTTAGGGATATGCTTGGCCAATGGACAGCATCAGGTTGTGTGCTCTCCCTGATCTCGATGGTACTGTTGCAGTTGATTTGAAAGTCTTCTCAATTCTTTTGGGGAGGGACAGTGCTGGCAGCTGAGGTGGTTGCCCATTATTGTCCTAGACTGGTGGATGCACACAACTACAGTGCTGCAAATGGGCTTGCACAGAAAATTTACAATTGGAGCACCCTAAACAGTTAGTTGCATCGCTTGTCCTCTTCCAATGAATTGAGTTCATTGTGCTGCTGTAAGAAAATTGGGCTCTGCAGCATAAACATCGAACCCCAGAGAATTACATTCAATGGAACATTGAAGAGATCATATGCAGCAAAACCCATTCTGTGCAATTTTGCAAGAGAAGAGACTGTATTTGGCAACAGCAGATTTCTTAATTAGCAGCAGGAGGCAATTTTGGGTAATTGACCAATAAAGAATCTCAGGACAGAAAATGGAGTGATCAGCCCAAATTTTTACTTTATTCATGCTTCTGTCTTGGAGGAGTTTGTGCAGACAAGGTGTTCAGGCGCCTGCATTTTTCACTGACAAAAGAGGACATTGAGGCTGTAGCCAGTTGTGAACCACAAATGATTGAAAGGATTCTAAAGCTTCTCAAGTATAAGGTAGCTCCCTTGACCTGTCTCTAGAACACACATGAGTTAGGGGAGGAGATAGGTTAAAATTGCAGACACTACTTTGATGATTTAGGTCTTGTTGCTGGAATACTGAACAAAACTCTTTGAAATTTTTTTTCCCATTTCATGAAGGGTTGGGTATCAAATCAGTTACAAATAGTCATCTGTACCAATATGGTGAAGTGCATGAGAATCTTGCCATAATGTGTTTGAACAAGGTTTTGGTGCAACTTTATCACAATTATATTACAAAGGGACCCACCATCTTTAAGCTCCAGGCTGAGATAGCAGTCCTTTCGCATGCTACAATTTGGGCAGATTGCAAAGTACAAGCCAAATGGATTGTCAGGAGATTCAGATCTTGCAAAGGACCATTTGGATGGAGGACATTTTCATGATCCTCACTCACGATCTGGGGGCCCCCAAAGAGACACACTCATGAGTATTCCCGTTCTCCTTTCTAATTTTCCAGAAACTAGGCTGTGCATGCTGGTTGCTTAAAACTGAATTCTGCTTTTCTTCTTGATCTCTCTCTCAACTTCATTGCTAGCAAGGAGAGTGAAAAGCCCCAGATTGTGAGTGTACAGGATTGGCTCAGCAGCCACAAATAAAGGAGAATGGGGGTCGGCAAGAGTACTTTCGAGATCGAGACTCTGGCAAACGGAATACCCTCACACCATCCAACATGTGAGTATGGATGATGGAACACTGTTATGAATAGCAATATAGATTCTGTCCAGAATTGCAGGAATATCACTGAATTCATATGGGAGTCACACTATATTTTCTAGATCAAAGGAAACATGTGAGAGAAGGTAATTCACCTACTATAAAACTCATCATAATGCCATGTTTCCATATATGAAACTAATAGGTCATTGTGTTTTGGTAGGCGTGCTTCTCAAGATCCCTATGCACCTTCAAGGGCTACAGTACGGAATCTGAACTCCCACTCATGTATTCTGCAAATAAGATGACTTATTCACCTTTCTTAGTCACCTTCCTCTTTTCAGCATTTTCCTTATCTATGAAGGTTGCATTGGCATTAAGTCTCCAAAGCAAAAGAAGTCTTGGCAAATTCATGTTGAAGAAACAAACCATCATCATGCCTGTTGACATCAGAGTGAGCAGTGATTGGTGTCAAACTTAAATCACCTCTGCCCTTGCTTTTCATAAGCAGAGCCCTCGACGTTGTGGAATGCCAGAGCCAATAGTATCTGCCAAACTAGAAGAGAAGGATGCACTTATACGAGAGCTTAGTGAAACTATTGAGGTAGCTCCATTTGGCTCTCACTTAAATATCACAGAATTTTTGACCCCTTTAATAGCCAACAAAGTTTAATCACCACCAGAGGTGCTCAATCAGGTTAAAGAATGCCTAGTACAAGACTACAACCACTTTTGGTTCAAGGGAAAACTGATCACCAATATTTTAGCTTAGAGCTACAAAGTATTTTCAGCCTAGAACATGACTATTATGTCAAGAAATAAGGTGTGCCAGATTCTGGTTGCAGCTGCTAGAAGCAAAAGTGAGGAAGCTGGAACAGTTGGTGAGGCTCAAGGAGCACAAGATCCAAGTACTCAGTGGGAAGGTCCCCAAGTTCAATGGGCGTGCCTAACATTTGCACCAGACTGGTATGCCTTATGGTTTACTCAAATTTGGTGTGTCAATAGTTGCTTTATTTTTGTTTGTAATGAAATGGGAAAACCAGGATGATGCTGCAAGACCCATTTTGGTGCACCAAAAAGTCCCCAAAACAAATTTGACAATCTAGAATAAAAGTTGCTCAAATAAAATGAAAAGTGTTGGGGAGCTCAAGCTGAAGAAGAGCCAGTAGTGAAGTGTGTGGGTGAAAGATTGGGCACAGTGTAGCGTTTCTAGTGTGCGAGTTGGGATCTGTCTTTTCTGTTTGCAGGTTTTGCAGATACAGTGTGATGAGCATTTTTGTGAGTTGCACAGAGTGTCAATGATAGGGAGGGTGATAGTTGCTTTGTGAGAACTTATATGGAGCCGGTAGACGATGCTTATGTGAGTGATAATCAACAAGGTGCTGGCCTTTATGTCTGGAATTTGGAAGTGTTTTTTCTTCCCTTTGTGTCTCATACTGGGTATGACATGCAATTGGTAGAACAAGGAAGTTGTATATGTTAATTGAGCTAATCTAATGTGCCTTTATTCCATAAAATCTCAGGAACCAAGCTGCATGACAATGCACATCAACATTGTCTTTCTGCTGCATTAAGCTTGATGTTTCTCTATGCTGTGTAGCTTGTGTAATTTAGGGGTTAGATGCATGTTTGATCAAGATTTCAGCATGATAATAGTGGAGACTGTCCATATTGAGGAGTGCAAATGGCTGCCAGTTTTGTTGTTGCCGACAGTTCTTAGCTGCAGTTGAATAGGTAGTTCAGTGAGGTAGTGCCAGGAAAGCTCTAGAAGAGAAGTTAAGCTCCTCCTTTTCTGGAAACACCGCATAGAAATTACTAACTAGGACCTAATAAAACTTGCAGTCACGTTGGAACAAAACTACAATTCCTAATTTGTACAATTGTGGAAATAAGAAGATAAGAAATGGTTATCTTTTCCAACTTTCATTAAAGATCCATTGAGTATTATATATGCATTTTGCTCTCCTCACAAGATTCACTCGAAAAACTCTCCTACATGACAATAATAGTTAAGACAAACAACTACCAACAACCTCAAAATTTTGCCAATTTTTCTTTAGATAGTCCCAAAAGTGGGTTGTAACTACATGTCATATCAACTTGCCAAATTATTTCACTACCAAATCGACTTGTCATATCAATTTACCATATTGTTTTACTAACTAAATCAATTTGTTGCACTTCATTGTTAGATTGTTTTGTTGATTTGTTATTGTCATTCTACTCTACTAAAGGCTCAATTTGAACATTTCATAGTCTAGTAAATTGTTGTAGTGTCCCCACACAACATATAAGTTTCCATATGTCGATTTCCTTAGCTTTAGGTTTGATGGCTAATCTCCATACAACAAATAAGCTTCCATATATGTCAATTTCCATAGCTTTAGGTTTGGTGATTGATCCCCTCACATATGAAATAAGCTTTCATATGTCAATTTCCTTAGCTTTAGGTTCAGTGATTACTTGACATTGTATGCATGTACAACTAGGCAAGAGTTAGCAAGTCTCCTACTTCATTTTCCGAAAAGTTTGCAATCCTCCTTCCTTGTCAAAATCACTCTTCCCCCCAAATATTTCTTTGTTCCATTTTTCTTCAAAAGGATGAGGTAAGTATTATTTTGTTGATTTGAGGTCACTTTGTTAGCTTTTTCACAAAATATGCAAGATTACAATTGTAGTACAAGTGGGTTTGAACCCAAATGAGCATCTCCAACTTGGAATTTGGTATTCTGGCAAATTAGCCTCGATTCAATTATTTCCATTGTTTGGTTTCCCAAGTTTGTCAAACAAGTTAACTCTTGGTAATGTTTTATCACATTTCTCCAATGTTTTGAATTGTTTTTTGCTATGCTAATTACATGATAAGTATATATTCCATGCACATCATTGTGAAGGTAGATCAACTTGATGTTGTGGTTTGATGTATGTAGTAATAGTCTTAATAATCACATTCCAATTTGCAATAGTATCTCAAAGCATAAACACCCAAACATCTTTTCTCATACTTTAGTACTCCATAGCCACAAGGTTCATGGTATTGCATATAACAACAAATAATTTTGTATGCTAGGTATTATCTTCATTCAAGATCCTCTACCTTGCACATGACCAAAATTTGTTCCTCAATGATCCCATCACTGATGGTGTTATGAGCTTACTTTAAAACATATTTGCAAATACGTAATGAAAAATATGCTTTAAAATTATTGCTTAATTTTAAAGCATACTCCATATATAATGTCATGTGTAGTGTTGGATGGATATCACTTTTTTGGGATATTTGTTGAATAAGGATATCCATTTTTTATCCATTGAATAAAGATATTACATTTTTATTTTTTAAAAATATAGATATTCTAGTTGGATATAAGGTTTTCACATTTTAAAATTTGATCTAGATATCAATGTTCTCAAATATGTACAATTTTATTTATTAGTTGGATATCAGCAAACTTGGATATCAAAAATTCAAAAATTTGCCTACTGATTATGTTGGGTGTCAAATTTTTTTCAAGGTGAAAAAAATTCAGAAGGCAACATCCTTTTTTATAAAGGGTATTTTTTGTTGCAATTTTTTTTCTAAAAATCATTCGCAAAAAAATCATAAATTGATTTAAAAAAAGTATAGCCACAATAATAATTACTACTTGATTTCAACTTGGAAGAGACTTTTTTAAATGTATCCCCAAAATAGCCTAAAATTGTCTAATGACTTTTGCCACCCTAGTTGCATCTAGAATTTTGGATATTGGATCAAATATCATTCCCAATGAAATCTACCAAATGTCATTTTTGATATCTAGGCTGATATTCATGGTGGATATTCAAAAAATCTAGATATCCATCCAACATTGGTCATGTGCGCAATATCACTTCAATAATAGGGTTTAATAGTATTTGTTCTACCAAACTAGGGGTATTTACATGAAGGACAATTGTTCCACAAATGAGTTTTCAAATTTTTCTTTCAATCCAATTGCCAAAAATGCCATTTTATGACTAATCTTATGCGAATACAAGTGGATAAGCCACGAAAAATGGCATTAATGATAGGTCCGAATCAACTACAAATGGCATAAATAACTAATATAATTGATAAGGACCAATCATAGAATGGCATTTTTTACGTAATGATCTAAGCAATTTCCATGCCCATTATTAGGTCTTTAATTGACATCTCAACACCTTGCACTTGACAAGTTGCAACCTCCATATCAATTTCCTTCTTGTTTTCATCTACCCTTTCCATTTTTGGTTTTTTTTTGTTCCTTATCAACCTCCCAAATGGTGTTTTTTCATCATCATTTTCTTCCTACTTCGATTTATTCTACCCCCTTCTCTTGGTTAGTTGGGACTATCTCCTTAAATTTTTAGCCTTCTCATTAATTTGTGCCATCATTATGTTTTCCACCTCCTTTGCTTCATCTTTTCTGCTTTCATTGTCACCTTCTAATTGTTGAATTTGTATGTGAACTACATTTAATGCACTGACATACCCCTTGGTATGCTCAAAATGCCATCATTTTAATTCTACCTATGTCTCCTTTATCATTATTTAGAGGTCTACAAATAACTACCTAACAAATTGATCATACAAAATTGCTTTGGCTTGGTTCTTTGTGACAATCTTTTCCCAATTAATGGTGATATGTATTATTTTAAAGTTAGAAGTCTTTTGCAACTTGACTTTCACAACTTGGAATTCCTTCCACAATCCCCACTCCTTTGCTACCATCACTTTCCAATCATTGTTATGAGTTTCACAAGTTCATTCCAATGCTTTATATACTACATTAAGTTGTTTTTTAAAAAATTCAAACATATTCAAATCATATATACTTGTACAATGACTCCTCCTCCTTGAGTCCTTTTATTTCATTCTTCTTTTGTGTAATTTCAATGTCTACCTTCGTAATGATTTCTTGGTGACAATTTGGACTTTCCTTCTTCTCCATCTCCATGAAAACCTTGGCATCTTCAACATTTTTCCAAAGTTCTTCACATCATTTTTCCTTTTCAATTATCTATTGATGCAACTCCATTATAAAAAAAAATTGTTGATTTCAACATTGTTTTAATTTTATAATGAACAAACTAATTTTGTGCCAAATTCATTTCAACTTGTGAGCATTCAATCTCTAGGCTAACTACGATTAACATTGATTATCATTATCTTTCTTTAATCATTTAACATGTGCCATTAACTTTAAAGTGTTATGTCTCTCCCAATCTTTCTAATATTTTTCAAATTTGACCCTCTCAATTGGATTTGTTACTTTGACTTTGAGATTGTACCTATATTTCCCTCTTAAGATGAAGATATTTTTGATTCCTTAATAATCAAAATTGATGTAATCCCCTTCTTTTTCTTCTTTTGTCATATCGACATCATAACATTAATATCAATGACATTTCACTCCTTCATGGTAGAAGCTCGTTTCCTAATGATTATAGGTTGTTCATTTTCTCCAGTCCATTTTTCCAAATAATAGTGACCTATGATGGTAAACATTGGGCCAACAAGATTATTGTCAATTTTTTTATTTTGCCTTGTATAATTATGATTTGATTTTGTAATTTTTGTGAAAACCAAGTAGCCTAGTTGATTGATTATTTACTTATTGCCTACATCACTACAACAAGAACTCATGAAGTGTATTTATTGCCTTGTCAACATGTTATTATCTTCCTAAAAGCTTCTAACCTTATCACCTTCTATTGTCCCTCTACTTTCACAATCGATTACCCATAACAAGAAAGTAACGATTTTCTCTCAATTTGAGTGAAATAATTCACTATTGTTTCATTATATCCTTTTTTACCCCATGCAATTGGTCATGTGCAAGGAAGTTCAAAGATTCAGACAACTTCATTCCTAGATCAATTTGTCAACCTTGTAGCTTCATGATTGATTAACATGACAAAAATTGCATATCAACCCCTTCAACAATGGCTCGTCAATGTGAATCCAATCAAACTTCCTCATCTATGCAAGTCTCACCTTCCTCACCCATTCCACATCTTTCATTTTTATTGACTTGATACTCCCATGGGTGCATCCTATAAAATTGATGTTTTAAAATTTTTTTAGAATCATTGGCTTCTTTAAATCCTTAATTTTTTGTCACTTCAAAACATCAGTTGTATTAACATTCTTTAAGTTATGCTTCATCTTATCAACTACTTCAAGGATTTGCTCCTTGTAAATGTTAAATCTCAATTCCAAAAGTTTTCAATTTACTTGTAGTACATGGAGGTTCTAAGGATTTGTGTATAACCTTACAAAGGAATTAGTAAAAATACAACCTCAATGTTATTATTTTAATATTGTGAATGGAACATACCTCTTTTTTATTTTGTTTTTTGGTACTTCCACACTTTTAACAAACTGTCTCCAAAAAATGATTACAATCATTGCAATTTTTCTCTTGGAATATTCAAAAACTTCCCTTTACTATCATCACTTCCACAAATTGCAACTTTTATTTTCAATCTTTAACATTTATGTGTGGGTGGTTGAAATTGGTTACATGTTCAATATCAACATTCACTCGTGTTACTGTGACCAATCTACTATTTGTCTATTCTTTTTATGTTGACTTTCCTCAATTTTTCTTCCTACTACTTTGATTTTGTTCATAAATTATTTTTTGTTTGTCCTATGTTATAGACCATGATGCATGTTTTTTCCTCATGTACTTTTCTAGAATAACCTCATTACTAAACTCTCCAAAGATTGATTTGAACTAAAAATCATCTAACATTCATCGAACACTTCACTATTATTTTTTTGCTTTAACTTCTCTCATGCTCTTCCCTTGCTATAACATTCCACTCAACTATGCAATTGTTGTTTCTTTCAAAACATTTTTTCCATAAATAGTTATTGTGTTTGATCGCTTTTAGTTCTTCCAACTTTTCAAGATTCATTAAATGTTCTAAAAGCCATAGAGGATGCAATTCATTCATGGGCATGTTGTACACTAGCAATAATGCGTAACCTTTTTCACTTATTTTTGCAATAACTATTTTAGGTTAATAGCACTTTAAAACATTTTCATTAATTCCTCTTTTTCCACATATTTCAAAGGATATAATGGATTTGTCTTTTTTTTCTTCTTGTTGTGACCAATTATTCTTGATTTTTTTTTACATTTGTTACAATTTCTTGATTTTATAACATTGAATATTGTTTTTTCTTAAATCCACAAGTTCAATTTCTTTATCATCATCAGTATTTCATGTTTTTGGTTTAAGGTTAATCAAAGGCAAAATTTGAAATTTGAAATTTGAAATTGTTCCAATGTAGTTTTTTTGGATTGGTTATGTCCTTGTGTTTATTCCTTACATCACAAATTTACCAAGCTTCATAAGTTCATACAAAATCATGCAAAATCATATTTTCATCAATTCATACAAAAACCACATGAATTCCATGTTATGGTTAATATGAATGATATTTATACATATTTGATCAATATCTCAAATATTCAAATGGATGAGCCTTTTTTAAAATAACATACATGAACAATCATGTTTAATACACAAAATCACATAATTTTATGAAAAATTACATAATGATAATTGCATGAATTAGTTAAAGTGCAAGATGTATGTACTTCACAACAAAACATCATAGGTGAAAAAGACACATCATTTATATAGAAATAATATATATTTTTCATGCCATTTTTACACTTTGAAATTCATGAATTTTGCACAAACATATTTTTTATGATTTTTTGCACTGATTCTATTGAAATTTCGTGATATTGAAAGTTTGTGACGTATTTTTTTAAATATTTAATGTTGACAATAATGGTTATCATTATAAAAATAATTAGAGTGTTATTATGATGGTATTCTTTTAACTTGTTGATGTTCACCCATTACAACAAAACATGGGCACATTCCATGTTGCAATTTCACTAAATTGTCATTCCAATGAAAACAATAGGATGACATCTCACATGACCGCGACAACACATGTGTATTGTCCCATCGCATGCAATGCATGTCCAATTACATGCATGACACATCTCATTATATGTGACGCAAATTTGCTACACACAATCAATGAAAATAAT
>Ga0116227_10003757_pt1 | contig 33499 bp, 33 predicted proteins | sample S1TSphgellanicum_FD_89693 | JGI IMG/M metagenome (GOLD analysis project Ga0116227, IMG submission 89693) | Host-associated microbial communities from peat moss isolated from Minnesota, USA - S1T2_Fb - Sphagnum magellanicum MG | ecosystem: Host-associated > Plants > Peat moss > Unclassified... | reverse complement strand
GGCTAATCATTTTTACTACCCAATCAAAAGTAGTTATAAATTGGGTGTTCTTTTTTATTTTTTTTCATATTAATTAGTTGGGGGTTCGTCACAAGTCCAACTTTTTTTTCTTTTCTTTTTTTTCTTTTTTTTTTTTTTTGTTTTTTGCGATGGGTCAATCAAAAGTTGAAATTATGGAGGCTCCCCAAAATAGAAGATTCTATGGAAAGATGGAGTGCTTCCCCCTTTGTCCCACCTATATAGGTGAGAAGGGGAGGACTTTGGGCAAAACATATGTGGTTAAAGCAAGGTGCTATTTGGAACACCCTTGGGGAACACATTGGGAACCCATTGAGAACTTGAAGGGAACGTGTTGGGAACAAAGGAAAAATGAAAAAAATCATCTCCCCCCGCCCCCAAACTTAAAAGAAAAAAAATCAAGGCACTTTGAGTGCATGTTGAGCATTACCATTGGCTGCATGAAATTTTTATTTTCAAAACTATCTATCACCATTTTTGGCTTGGGCTAATACCCCCATTATAAATTGGGGGTATTTATTATTGATCTTTGTATTAAATTAATGGGGTTCAACTGCCAACTTCAAATATAATAAATTTATTGATTGGCCTAAGAGGAAAAAAGAACTTTTTCAAAAAATGTAAAAAACAAAAAAAAGGATAATCCTTTTGAAGTGTGAGCGATATGAAACAAAAGTTTTAATCATAGTCACACAATATATATTGCAACAATGCTTCAAAAATCATGAGCATTATTTGCATGCAAAGGCACAAAATTTGAAAGGAAATCGTGTTGTGTTCCATTGAAATCATTGGGCACTTCTAATGGTGAACAACTACAATTTATTTTGACATTTTCTTTGCAAAGATTATTATACAACTCTTCCCTTGTAGCTTCTTGAATTTTTGACCCAAGTGACGAATGCTCAAACAAAATTTGAACGTTGTCATGAAGATCCACCATATGTGGTGCAACCATGCATTTCCATAAAAATTCTAATTGTTGATAATCCATTCCACCATTATGAAACCACCCAACCAGTTGCAGGACAAAATTGACTAGTTTGAATCATTTGGCCTAACACCCTTACAATAGATGAATTCATCGTTTTTTTCATCTTGTGCTTATGAAACATTGCCATGAATTCCAAAACATTTTGATGTGTGAGACACATTTGATTCTTCATTTCTATGACTCCATATTTGACAAACTCTAACATGCCAACTTCCATCATTTCCCCACTAACATTATGATGCATTAATTGAAAATGATCAATGTTTTTCATATAGCAGCCAACCATACCAACAAATGTATGAAGGCTAGTGTCTCGTAATTGCTTGCAATGCATGACATGCCCATCTGGTCCTTTCTTTGGACTATCCCACCCCAACTACTCCTTGAAAACCTTGTTTAACATTCTCAAACTTGAAATATGGAGTTTGACAACTATTCGCATATGAAGATGCCACCCCTTTTTAATGCACAAAGCTCAACTACACTTTGTTTTTTTAATGAACACTTCCATCTTAGACAACAAACTAAGATCTACATCAAACAATCCCACAACAATAATCACATAAGCTTCCAAACAATTTTTTTTGAATCTTTCACTTGGGAAGCCCTTCCTTCTCTTGCAACATCTTTTAAATGTCCCATCTTGTACAAAACAAACAACCCAAAACAAAGTTGCAAACCCCACCTTCTAGCCTTATCATCCTTTTCCCCACTATGCATGTAGAAAATGATTGTCCATTCTCCATATGGACAATGGACAATCACTTTGCATGTTGCACAATATTTTTTTCCTTTCCTTCCCCAAAAAAATTTTTTACCCTCCTCCTACCCCCACAAAGAAAAAAATCAAAGCACTTTGAATGCATGCTAAGCATTCCAATTGGCCGCACAATTATTTTTTTTCCCAAAACAATTTGTCACAATTTTTGGCCCGAGATGATACCCCCATTATAAATTGGGGATACTTATTATTTGAAACATAAAATATTATCATTTTTTTCACCTAGTTTGACAAGGGAGTTGTCAACTATTAAAATTCACATTTGGTTAGGTATACAAATACTAGAAGAGGTTTTCATTAAGACTTAAGGCCTAGTTGTTTAGATAAAAAGGGGGTAAAATATGAACTTTGGTATTAATCATAGTTCGTTGTCTTTAATTGGTATCATTTGTACAATGCATCAGAGATTTAAATAAATATTTGCAAATTCAATAGATGTGGAGGCAAGTTTTCATCTTTCCACCAAAGTGTAAAAAATAAAAACTATACCAGGAGAATGAATAGAAAAAGTGAAGGTGTATTGGTATGATGTTGGTTTTGCATCAATCCATATTAGGGGAAGACAAATATGAGGTTGATATTACGTCAATCATATTATAATACCTTGATAGTTTTGACACATGTTTATCAAATAATTGAATAATTTCAAAATTATCATTTCCACAAATAAAATAGTTTTGAAGATTACAATTTTTTTGTTATTTGACAAGAATTTAAAATATCAACATTATATATATATATATATATATATAGTTAATGTTGAAACTACCAATTGTAGGAAATTTGGAATCCATTTGTGACAATTCTGGTTTATCTTGTCTAATCAAGCTTTAGGTGTTTGCTTCAAATTATACAAGGTTTTTTTCAACCTGCAAATGAAATTAGGATGTGCATGGTTCACATAACTTGGTAGTTGTTCTAGGTACATTTCTTCTTGTAAATCTTCATATAAAAAACATTTTTTACATCCATTTGATGTAAAGGTCATCCTTTTGCTACTAATGTAGTAATGAATGTTCTTATTACTATCATCTTAACAATTGGGTTATAAGTTTTTTCATAATGTATATCAACCTTGTTTTGTATTTGTTCATAAATCCATCTGCATTATGTTTGACCTTGTACAACCATTTGCACCCAATTGTCTTCTTGTTTTTTGGTAAAAGCAACACCTTCCAATTGGCATTAGCATCCAATGTCACCATCTTTTCATCTATGGCATTTTCTCATTTGGAGTTTCCAATTGCTTGCTTGTATAATTTTCACCTTCTATGCATAATGATAAGTTACAAATCCATCATATGTGAACCTTTGTATAAGATACTTGACCCATGTCGATCTTCATACTTGACTATTGTTGTTATGTGTTTTCAAAGTTTTATTAACCATTCGAATTCTAGGAGTAACAATTTTGAAAGAACTTATGATTCTTCTTCCACACATTTCTCTGAATCATTAGCCTCACCATCCGCATGAAAGTTTCCAAATGATGTTTGAACATCACCATGAGTAATGTTTGGGAATTTTCTTTTCCATGGAATACTATTCGACCCATTAATGAAAGAGTCTTGTGGCTCATTAATCAATTGTGACTAATGTTCTACATTTGATGAAACATCCCCATTCCTGGCCTTTACATCTTTTGCTACCTTCACTAGTGAATATTAACTAGTTATCTCATTAAAAAAAACATTTCTAATCACTTGTAATTTCCAAACAGAAGGATTGAAACATGTGTATTGCTTTTATTCCAAACAATATCCAATGAAGATGCATTTATTTACCTATGGGTCTAGTTTTGTTCTTTCATCATCAAAAACATGCACATATGCAAAACATCCAAACATTTTGAAGTGTGAAACATTTGGTTTCTTACCTATAAATTATTCTTTAAGTGTCATCCCACGAATTGTAATAGTGAATGTTCAATTCATGATGTAAATTATAGTTGCTACCACTTTCACCCAAAACTAATTTGGTAGGTTCTTCTCATTTAGCATGGCACGTGTTATTTTTGCAATGTGCATGTTTTTCCTTTTAGCAACCCCATTTTATTGTGAGGAATAGTTGCATGACTTTTTTTTTTGAATACTTTGTTCTTTCAAGTACTCATTAAATTCATTTGAGAAATATTCTCCCCCTCCATCAAACCTTAAGCATTTAATGTTCATGTCTTTCTCATTTTCAACCATTACTTTGAAATTCAAAAAATGTTGAGACATTTCACCTTTGTGTTTCATGAAATACATCCACACCTTCCTAATTATGTGATCATCAATGAAACTAACATAATACTTGCATCCTCCAATGGATTTGTCTTTATGGTCCACATATATGAATGGATCACTTACAAAGATCTAAAATTCACATGAATAATTTGAATTGAGAATGGACAACTAATTTACTTCCTTATTTGGTATGTTTCACATACCTTTAGCATCACCTCTTTTGCCTCAAATTTGGGAAGACCTCCAACAAGATTTTGGTTTTCCATTGATTTAAAACAATGTATATTGACATGGCCAATATGCATGTGCCAAATTCCAATGTCTTCAACTCCTTTTCCATGTGTAAACATCATGGAATTCATTTTAGACATGTTCACATTCAAAGTAAACATCCTTTCATTCATTTTTCTTTTTTGATCAATTGACTTTACTTTTTCATGTTCTTTAGAAAACATCCATTAAGGTTGAATATCACTTACAAACCCTACTCCACCATCTAACCTATCAAAACTAAGTTTTTAGTTATGGTTGGGTCAAATTCTTTTTAGGTGTACCAAAATTTTGTCACTATGTCACCATTTTTTATCTTTTTTACCTAGTTTTTTTCTACCATGTAAATACACATTTATGGATGATTATGATGGAATCTAGAATTGTAATGGTTTAAAATATAGTCCTTTTGAAATATTTGACAACTTTTGATTCATTATTTTTTGTGGGGATCAACATATAGGGTAAAAAAAGGATTGTAGTAAAAATTAGGTAATTTTCATCCTGTGTGGTACACCTTAAAGGATTTTCACCTAGTTGATACCATGAAATACATCCTTCATGTATTTTTTTTGCCCATCTTACACGGACAATAACACCTTGCCAACTTGTGTAATGAGATGCACAATATCATCACTAATTTCTACAAACCCTGGCGTTTTCAAATCCCTCACAATTCTAGACACATTTCATAATCTAAATTTTCACACTTGGAAATTTTTTTAATTTAATTTTTCAATCACAATTGAAAAATGTCATTTGCCATTTCAAAGCACCATTTATGATCTTTTTTGGGATTTCACAAAGGATTTTTATTTATTTATTTAATCCCTCTTTGGTTTTATAAAGTTAGGGTTAAATTTTTTATTTAATAAACTTGGCTATTGTATATACGTGCATATGACTTAAGTATTATATGAAATTTTATGTCATACATTGGTTTAATGGGTTTACATTTCATATAATATGAAATATGGTATTAAATACAAAATTTCATACCATATTCTAATATGTAATTCTTCAAGATGTAGTTGTGTTATTCCACCAACTTCAAACTTTTTCCATTGTATTCCTTTTGTGATTGTTTCACTTGTAAACTTTTGTTTTGAGAACTTCTTTGATGTAAATTTCCACCACCAACAACTTTTCAAGGCTACATTGTTCACATATCAATTTGGATCAATCTAAAAATTGGTTGTAGCACGGAAAAAACATGTATATTCCTAATTCTCGAAATTTTAGATCATTTGGTTTTATCAAATTGGAGATCTTGACATTGTTTTGAACTAACCCTCAATTGTGACCCAATTACAAATGACCTCAAAATTATTTTTAACATTTATAAACAAGAAATTTTAGAAGACATATTAGACATACACTTCCACATCTCTTCAAAGTTTCAACTTTATTAACAATGACCACAAAAAGATATCATTTCCAAAAAACCTAACCTATAAATTAAGGTTGAAATTTCAGATGTTCATATCTCTTTCAATAAAAATCCATATGGTTCAAAATGTTTTCCACAAATGTATTTTCTTATGATCTATAAGCTTTCAAAGTTGTAAATCCATAAAGGCTCAAATGAAGATGATATGATAAAAACCACCTTTGGGCTACAAACTTCAAAACTCAATAACTTTCACATAACAAATATATTTTCTTTGAAATTTTGGGAATAAAAATGATTCATATTCTTATATAACCCTTTCAAGATCCTTTGATAGTAGATCTAGATCTAAATTTAAAACTTTGACCTTCACAACCTTTGATCTTGAAGATATTCTTTCATATTTTTATTTTTTTTCACTCTTTCCTTTCCTCTTTTCTCTTTTGCATTTAATAAAATAATAATTAAATATTTTCAAGCTTTTTTGTAAATCTCTTTCAACCTTCTCATCAAATAACTTATGTTCTAATACCATGTTCATAAATAAGAGATAAAATGCAAACACAAATATCTTCATTGCAACAAAATTAAAAACATTAAAATAATGTGCTCACAAACATGGAACAAAAGATCAAGAACACGTCAAGGTTCTTGTCACACACAAAACATATAAACTTGCAATGATGAAATAGAAATTCAAAACACCAACATTACGAAACTTAATCAAGAAGCCAAAGGCAAAAATAAAGCAACTAAATTAAGTAAAAAAAATAATCACTATGAAAGTAACCTTTTTTCCTAATTTAGTAACAAATAAAAGACTAATTAATTGAGCTTGGATTCTCAACACTTCAATCATATTATAGCACCATGGCAAATTTGACACATGCTTATCAAATAATTGAATAACTTTGAAATTTTCATTTCCACAAATAAAATATTCTTAAAGATTAAATATTTTCCTTCACATTTTTTTGTTATATGATGTTTTTGGAAATTTTCAACATTTTAAAAATAATATAATTAGTGTTGAAGTTGCCATTTGTAAGACATTGAAGGCAAAAAGGTTAATATTGCCTTCAATTGTACTAGTTTGGTTTGATATTTGTTCCTTAATACATGTGCATACATCATTATTTATACCGAACAATCTTCTATATCTGAGACCAAAACTAGTCAAAATAAAATTGATGGCCATTGATTTTTTTGGGAAAAAAAAAATCTAAACTAGCAATTTAATTTGTATTTTATTTTTGGTGTTAAAAATGAACTCACTTGCAATTGTAGGAATCCAAATCCAAAACACATAATGAAAAAATAAACTTATAACATCATTTTGCACTTCATGTTATTCCTATGTGTTTTAAAATCTTTGTATACCAAACATGAAACTCTAAGAAGGTTCTGTGACATAAGCCCAAAACATGAAAAAATTAAATTGTGTTCACATTAAACTACCTAGGAGCCAACAACAATAATACCTATAATAATTTACTATTGTGTAACAAATATTTGACACTTGCTTGTTTATAATATTTTACCATTTGTATAAGTAATTGCTAAGAATTTACAAAATAAGTTAAGTAAGGCATATGTGCCAAAAATCACCTTTTTGAAAATGCTCTCACTTGTGTCAACACATATGAAAAATTCACCTTGTGTAGGTGTATTATTTTTTAATTTATGTTTTAAATTTATAATTTGAAATATAACAAATAACAAATTATGATGAATTTAAAAAGTAGTTGACAATGAAAGGGATATCATAACAACATATTGGCTTCAAATTGACAACACAAAAAAATCATATTTGAACACTAATCAAACAATCATGATGTTTTCCTTTTTCAAAACACAATGTAATGATTTTTTAATTAATGATTACTTAAGTTCAGATTTCCATCAGTGATAATACTAATTTCTAGTACTTTTTAGTTATAATATCATGTGTCAAATTACTAATTTTCAAAGGTATCCATTTTCAATATCAACAACATCAAATCATTTATTTGATGCCTTTGACATCTATTACCACAAATTAAAATTATTAAATCAACTCACATTTGAGTTAATTGCCTTAAATTAAGACCTTTTAATCAATCTCCTTACAATCTTATCTTGGCACCCTAAATTTATATTCCCTTTTCATTTGTAGAAGTGTCTTGAAATTCTTCTATATTTATTCCCCCCACTAAATAACAATTCTCAATTAATTAATTATTAATTAAAAAATGTCCTTAGTTTGATATATTTATGTTGATTAGTGATTTTAAACTAGCAAGTCCTGTTTACAAAATGAATACTTATCAAGTTAAAATTTCAATATATTGTCTTCTAATCAAACATAATAAGCTTAGTAACATTTAATGTGATAGAAAACTTACCACCTTTAAACACTTGCAATTTTGGCATTCCTCACTATAAGATCAAAATATACCTCAACAATTTGAATAGTTTTAATGCAAAATGAAATGTACATGAATACAAAAATCCTAAATGTAATACATGCATGTTTACAACTATCACCCACAAATTAGTCCCCAATTCAAGCCAAAGTTTTTAATGCCTAAATCCAACATGGATGCAAAATCTCTTCCCTCTTGGAAGTTGGCATTGCATGAGGAGAAAAAATAATTTATGATCAATAATCATAAGAGGGAGGTACACCACTAGCAACATAATGATATTGTAATTAGGGTTTTCTAGTCACCAAATTGGGAATTTATATATTGAAAATCTTTTAATAATCATTGGATTCTATATTAAGTTCCATTAGGTAGCAAAAATTATAGAAGGATGATTTTTTAATTTTTTATTTATAGCCAAATTTGATTAATTCATCTTATAGTAGACCATCATTTCAATTACAATCACAAAATTTGAAAAATAATGTTTTTTTTCATATGGCCTATTCTGCCTCTTTTTAATCCCCTTACAAGACACAATGGACAGTTTTTTTCTGGGTCTACTTGACCAAACCATTGGTCATAAAGACCTACATAGAATTTTCTATTGTATTCAAAGGCCATGTTCTAAACCATGTGCACGAGCTTTGGATTGCTCACATGCAACTGACCCCTCACAATGGCCTGTACGGGACATGCTCTATAATAATTTTTAAAAAATCACTCCTTGTGATTTCTGGCCAAAGCCAAAAGGTTGTCTTGGTTTTGTTGCATGTGTTTTAATAAATATTGAATTTCAGCTGTTGTGTTTTTTCTTCCCTTTGTTTTGACTTCTTCCTTGAACAACTTGCATCACTGAGGATCTATACATTTGCATTGAACAAATTATGCGTCACTTATGATCTGTACATTTTTGCATGCAACATTCTAATGTTTGGATGATCGATTTTGCATATTCTTAAAGTTCAAACAAAGGTATGGTGAAACATACCTTCACCGTAACCTTCACCGTATTTTGCACTATTTTTTGGTGGAATGGGTCTCAAGTGGGCCAACTCCTTAGAACAAAGCTCTAGTGACTCAAAAGTCTGGTTCATAGTCTAGGGTGGAGAGATAACTTGTTTCTATTGTGAGAATAGATATATTCTCGCTCAAAATGCGGGCAACACATTTCAATGCGATCGATCACAACAATTGAATGAATCTGCTAGTTTTCTGCTTGAGTGAAATTTTGTATGCATCTTCTTCCTCTTACACCACGACAAAAGTCAGTCACAAAAACACTTTTTTTTTAAAAATGCCAGGAATTTTGGGCAGTTGATATTGTACCAGCAACTTACTAATTACCTGCTTACCCACCAAATTATGTCACTCTTTTCATCACGAACTAAGAGTATCTCCAGTGGTGCTCAGTATGTGACCCTGCAAAAATAATTTTCACATCCAAGTTTCAGTTGTTTACTTTTTTTCAACCCCACTGATACAAAAAGAAACTGGGAGAGCAAATAGGTGGGGAACTACTAATAGCAAACCACCTGGACCAATCAGTATAATTTGATTTTCTTCATCCAATTGTACTGTGCAGGATCATAATATACTGAGCACCGCAGGAGATGCTCTAAGTTCGAAAGTTATTGAAAACAGGTTCCCTCTAATCCGCATGTCTAATATTCATGTCTGAACAATGAATTGCACACTGTGTGAAAAATTTGTTGTTTGAGAACATCAACATTAGTGAATTTTTTTTGGGTGCAAAATTTTGCATTTTGGTGATTTTCAAAAATAAAAAAGGGTGCTAAAATAAACTGTTTTTTTCTGGATTTCTTAATCCCCAGATTTTGAGAATTTTAAACATGAAAAATGGCTACAGTTTCTTCATTATGTAGCCGAATTCTATATTTTCCTTGTCTAAATTCACCATATTTGGATCCATCTTGTTATGGATAAATTGCCATTTGGGTTACATGAAAATGTTGGAAAGAAAAAAAAAAAAACAGAGAAAAAACAAAACAACATAAGTGTCCATTTTCTGAAATTCTGAAATTATGGATTTTGCAAATCTCTTTCAGAAAAAAGTGAATTAGAACTAATGATATTGTTTTAGAACTAATTTAGAGCATTTACACCCATAACAGTAAAATGACCTGACCTGTATAACATTATACCTTGGATGAAGTATAGTAGTCAGATAGTGTAATATTCAGTATGGGCCTATAAACAAGGCTAGCACGATATGGTGCCCTTGAAGAAGGCCAGGAAAAAAGAATTACTATTTTCTTTTAAACAAGTATTTTCAATTGGCCAAGTATAATGATTGGCCCATGACATATATATAACTCAGTACATGAAACTTTGGGTGCAGATGGGGGAATAATTAATTAACACTATATGATGGATGTGGGAAAAAAGTTATAGAGGCCAAAATAGGGGGTGTGGATGAAAAAGGAAAAAAAAAAAAAAAACTTGGGTGCAAATGGGGGAATAATTAATTAGCTCTGTGTGAAGGGCGTGCGAAACACTTGTAGAGGCCAAAATTACGTAGATACTCTAATTACTTACTAATTACGGATCTTAAGACTTCCGCAAAGCTCTTGCTCCCTGTCTCTGTGTCTCTCTCGACTCCCGCGAGACTCTGTCGCGACTCTCTCTTGGTAAGGACTTTAGAATTGAAGCAAAGATCATCATGTCGCAACAGCGACAAAAATCACAGAAGTGGGGATGAAGAAGAAAGATTGTGTAAGTACTTGTGAATATTTCATTAAGAGATTTTATTTTATTTTGTAAAGTACTGCTAAAATTTTCTGAGGAAGGATTCTTCCATTAAGAAGATTTGTGTAATTATTAGTACTTGAGGATCACTGATGATCTCGAGTCTCCTCTTCCACTTCGTCTCAAGACTCCATAGCCACACTCGTCGGAGGTACAGAATTTTTTTTGGCTGAGTGACTGAATGAATAGTAGGGTTTCGAGTAGGTAGAGAGATTCTCATGAGAGAAACAAGCGAGAATTACTTATTTATTTTTTGAGTCACCGTAGAAGATTTTGGTGGGAGTTTATTTCTTTAGGTTTCTACCCGGCCCCAGTGTTTGGGTGTACATCGACCGAAAAACTAGTCTTCTCTGTGGAGGTAATATTTTGCAGAGTCTCTAGGCATCATGACAAAATGTGGTTGTGTGAGAAACTCATCTCAAATTGCATGTTTTGTTTGCAAATCCTAGAAGGAAGTGTTGTATGTTCTTATCTTGTTCACAGGAATGTGGCAATGTAAAGTCCAGCTTCTGCACAGCTGCTGATGATTAGGGTTACTTGCTTACCCTAATTGTAGACTGCAATAATGTCTGTGATATACTCATGGTGATAGAGTTTGCATTCTAGGAGAGGCTGCAACCACATTAACCACTGTATGCATCTGTAACCAGTTGGCTCATCATGTGCTGCATTGCAGCTTATCGGATTTGGAAAAGCACATCAGTATCATGGGGAATCAGTGTGGCAGCAACAGTGATTCACCAAACAGTGACAAGACATATACATCCCCTCATGTTGCTACACACAATTCGCATACTTCATCAGCTCCTTCATCTGCTGCTCCTGCTGCTGCCCACAGCAACCACAACAGCAACATGGCACACAAGGTTCCCCCTGCTCTGATACTGCCACCCATGCCTAAGCCTCACTCTAATTTCCCCACCATCGGCCATGTGCTTGGCCGACCTCTTGAAGATGTGCGCCAAACTTACACTTTGGGGCGGGAGCTTGGCCGTGGTCAGTTTGGAGTCACCTATCTGTGCACACATAATATCTCCAGAGAGGTTTTTGCTTGCAAGTCTATTGCCAAGAGAAAATTGACCTCAAAGGAGGACATTGAGGATGTGAAACGGGAAGTGCAAATCATGCATCACTTATCAGGGCATGAGAATATTGTAGAGTTGAAGGGAGTGTATGAAGACAGGCATTTAGTCCATTTGGTGATGGAACTGTGTGCTGGAGGGGAGCTGTTTGACCGAATCATCAAGCGTGGACACTACAGTGAGAGAGCTGCAGCATCACTGTGCAGGACAATAGTCAAAGTGGTGCAGACATGTCACTCATTGGGTGTGATGCATCGTGACTTGAAACCTGAGAACTTTTTGTTTGCTGACAAGTCTGAGAATGCTGCTCTGAAAACTACTGATTTTGGACTCTCTGTGTTTTTCAAACCTTCACAAGTGTTTACAGACATTGTGGGAAGTGCATACTATGTTGCACCTGAGGTACTGCGGCGCAACTATGGGCCTGAGGCTGATGTGTGGAGTGCAGGTGTGATCCTCTATATCCTTCTATGTGGGGTGCCTCCATATTGGGCAGAGACAGAGCAAGGCATATTCGATGCTGTGCTACTTGGTGAGGTTGATTTTAGAAGTGATCCATGGCCTGACATCTCACCAGCGGCCAAGGATTTGGTCAAGAAGATGCTACAGCAAGACCCAAAGCTTCGCTTGACGGCCCACCAGGTCTTGAACCATGAGTGGGTTCGGGAGGATGGCAAGGCTCCAGACAAGCCACTAGATAGTGCGGTTCTAACTCGAATGAAGCAATTCTCAGCCATGAACAAGATGAAGAAGCTGGCACTCAAGGTCATTGCTGAGAGTTTGTCAGAGGATGAGATAATGGGTTTGAAGGAGATGTTCAAAACCATGGACACTGACAACAGTGGAACCATTACGTTTGAGGAGCTGAAAGAAGGATTGCAAAAGCAGGGTTCTAAGTTGGCAGAGTCTGAAGTTCAGCAACTCATGCAAGCAGCTGATGTGGATGGAAATGGCACAATTGAGTTCAATGAGTTTATAACAGCAACAATGCATCTGAACAAGATGGAGAAGGAGGACCATATGTACATTGCATTCCAACATTTTGACACAGATCACAGTGGCTACATCACCATGGATGAGTTGGAGCAAGCAATGACAAAAAACAACATGGGTGATGCAGACACCATCAAGGATATCATCAGAGAGGTAGACACCGACAATGATGGACGAATCAACTATGATGAGTTTGTTGCCATGATGCGCAAGGGTACTCCTGGTTTTGATGTACCCAAAAAACATAGGCAAGGCAACAGGACTCAGTGAGAAATCCCTGTACTCACAGGAGATGCTGCTGAAGTCCTCAAACATGTAAGCCTGGTCAAAACCTAGTGCTCAGAGACAGTTGTATATCTTTACAAGCCATTCTAGGAGAAGCAGCTCTCTAGGAAGTTGTTGGTTTTGAGATTGCCCTTCTGATGGTTGATCGTATTTGGGCACAAGAAGGACAGACATGTGATATAAGAATTTTCTTAGTATTTGCTTATAAACTTTGCTTTTCGTGTGTGTACAACTCGAAGGTAGCAGGAGCGGCTGATGAGTGTTGACAGAAACAGAGCCAGTTGAGTGTGGGTTCTATTCTTGCAGTTCTAAGACTGTCCTCTCCATTCATTCCAGCAATTCTTCTCTCAAATGTTTTCTCTTATCTATGGTTTTCATGAAGTGCTATGCTGAAAGAGCACAACTGTATGCCATAACAATGTAGCTTGATGAGAAGAATAGGAATTCATGAAGGCTTGGTCATTCTTTGGTTGTGGAGTGACTGTAGCTTGTGGCCTGAAATTAGCTTTGATCACTGAATTCGCCTCGCCTTCGTCAGCCGAGTGAGGTACATACAGATCTACGTGGATATTCAATCCCCAAATTGTGACCTTTTTAATGAAGAGAATAGATCAAGTAAATGATTATGATGGATTATTACAATAAAGAATGTTAAAAGCAACACGTTCTGTATATTGTTATATATGAAAATATAAGTTTTTAGGTGAAAGGAGTGCAGTTAGGTAAGTCAAATCTTACATTATGTCCCAAATACCATTTCATCCAAGGAGTGTAGGTGGTTATACCTTAAAATTGGAAGCTCCATGATACATGTACTTTTACAATGTTTTGCATTCATAGCAATAGAGAGAGAGAGAGAGAGAGAGAGAGAGGATGATTATGATTAAGGTTCAGATTCAACACTATTTTGTGACCTTAATTGATGAATAGATTGAGCATAATCCATCGCAGTCATTTACTTGAATGGCAAGGGTGAGGCTCATTCCATCAAGGTCTGAGGTGGCAGATTCAACAAAGGGAGAGAATTTCCTATTCATGTTCAATGGACATTTTGGTCACTAGTATGAGTATATGATCATCACCTGAAGATTATGTTGTATGATGTGATCAAGAAAATGACAAAATCTTGGACCTTACAGGTATAGGGGAAGGCACTGAAAGGAGTGTCTTCCTAACAAACAAGGTGATCTGATGTAGCTGATTACCTTACGCCCTCGCCCTGGGGAGCTTATATGTAAGATCCTCACTCTGGGAGGGAGTGGGAAATTGCACTGTGTAAGGCACCCTCAAATTACACTAAGAAATCTCGCCAAGGTTGTTATGTGTCAGTTAAGTGTGGACGCATTCCCAATAAGGGGCTTACAATGAGGCAGTAGCTGAGTCTAGCCGCTGTGGTTAGCTAGGCAACTAGAACCCAATGGAAATGTCCACCCCAACATCCATCCATCCATCCATCGAGTTGATGTCAGGTTTCACCTTGGTAACTTATCCTGTAAAACTTCCATCCTTACAACAAGTCTTATAGGTATGTAAGTAGTTAGGATAAGAGGTCTAGATGGTTAGTAAGTAAGTGAATTTAGATTGTTACTAAGTATGTAAGGACTAGTGGGTTGTTACTAGGTAGTAAACTCAACTGAGCTAACCACCGTGGTTAGCTAGGGAACTAGAACCCAAGGACAAGTCCACCCAGCATCCATCTCTTGTGGTGCACTGGTGGTCCTAACAATAAACTCAAAGTTGTTTGCTGATTTTCTTGGGAACACTTGTCCGACATTTGAAGGGTTTCAATTGAGAACATTAAGAATGACAGAAATATCAACTTTTGGGATGATTTTGAGCCTTGTTTTGGACATCTTGCGACAAATGTGAAATGACCTTTTGGATTCTTTTTTGAGGATGGAAACCATGGGAACATTGTCCAAACTAAACATGGGAAGACATGGTCATCTTCTTTTTGGACATGTTCCCTTAACCTCATGAGTTAAGAATGTGTATTATACAATGGGGGACTTCATTGGTAATTTTTGTGAATTTGTAAGGTTCAATGAGGAATTGTGTAGGGTAAAGACTAAAGACCTGGGGAGGGGGCATCCCCAAAATAAGCAAGGGGTGCTTATTTAGGTGAGGCTGTAAGTATTGCCCTTGACATGTAAGTGCTGGGTTTGAGTCATGTTGATGGGTGTGAAAGGCAATTTCCTATTAATTTTGATATTCCACATACATGCATATCCTCATCACCGTGCACATGTTGCTTAAAAAAATTGTAGAAAATTTGGATGAGAGACTTAAAATCATGTCAAATGTATGATTGAAGACAAGTTGGAGGAGCAAAGAAGGAAGATATACGTTATTACTTTAATATTACTTTAACATAGACTAGTGTAGCTTGTGCCATTGACTCAAGTGTGAACACATTGAGGACTCAACTGATTTTTCAATTCAAACCCATTTTTTACAATTTGTTTGAATTTTCAGCAACAAAACCCGTTCACAAATCAATATCTTCCACACCTTAGCTCTGAAAATCTTGAAATAAAATTTATTAAATCTGACTTGCTGAAGACTTTCCTACAACACAAAGAACATTCCCAAATTTCAGTTTCAATTTTATTTAGTTTTCATTGAGAAAATGGTTCAATAATCAGCTTCCACATCATAGCTCCAAATAGTCTCAAATCAAACCAAGTGGGTTCACCCCTACTTTCCAAAGATACCAAGAGCATGGCATGAAGCCCCATAGTTAGGGAGACCTCAACATGACAAAACAAAACAAGCAACTCATCATGTAATGGCTCTACCCAATGTTATATGATCATGATCAATATTTTATTCCAAAGACCAATTCCTTAGGAAGGGAAATAAAGAATTTTTAGGAGTATTTTATTTTTAAAAATTGAATATTCAAAATTAATTAATTGTTTGGGAGGCATGTGCCAATCCTTCCAAGGTATTCCTGTTTGGAATCTAAAAATTTGAAAATTGAAATGTTTGAATTCTGATGTGTGAATACTGAAAGTTGAAAATTGAAAATTGAAATTTGTATGTGAAATGTTTGAAATCTGAAAATTTGAAAACCAAAATGTCTAAATTGGGATGTGTGAATACTTAAAGCTAAAAATTGAAAATTGAAAATTCTATATGAAGCATCTAGAATTTTAAAATTTGAAAATTGAAATATCTGAATTTCGATATGTGAATATTGAAAATTGAAGACTGAAATTTGAAATCTCTTTGTGAAATGTTTGAAAGGAAATTGAAAATTTGAAAATCAAAATGTCTAAATACTGAAAACAAAAAACTGAAATGTTTGAATATTGAAAATTGAAAATTGAAATGTTTGATTACTAAAAATTGAAATGTCTGAATATTGAAAATTGAAAACTAAAATGTTTAAGTACTAAAAACTGAAAACTAAAATGTTTGAATATTGAAAATTGACAATTGAAATGTCTAATACTAAAAACAAAAAACTAAAATGTCTGAATACTGAAAATTGAAATGTCTAAATACTAAAAACTAAAATGTTTGAAATGTCTAAATATTGAAAACTTACAAAAACAAGAATGCTTAAGAAGTCCATTAAATTCAAGTAGGCAAAACTACTAATTCTCAACCAACTATATTGTAGATATGTTTTGGCATTATCAATATAGAGATGTTGGTATGAAAACTATGCTTATAGCAAGACAAATTTAGCTCCGCCTCAAGGGTTAAGAAAACAACAACGTAATTCACATAGTGTTGAAGATAGGGTCCAGATGTTAACATTCACCCAAAATAATCTAAGATTTTAACCACTTGATTTGCTAGGTCATCCACACTCAACACAGCTTAACCTGATAGGATTTTAGAAGCCCCAATATGACAACATTTTTAAAAATAGTCATGGGTTAAGAAATTCCAATGACGTTCCTACACCCTGGATCCAAAATAGAATAGGTATGCAAGATTAGACATTTGAATCTGACGAAAAACTGGTTTTGGTTGCAACTATCAATTTGTTGTACTCCAAATGCATGATGCCTACTATGCCTATCATGTGAAGTGCTCACCTCATAACTTGGTGCATCAACATGGTAAATGCAAAAATTATAGTACAACACCAATGATGCCTTAGGGCATGAAAAAAGCCCTTCAAAGCATGAAATATCTATAAACAACAAAACACAAAACCCAAGGTAAATATCAAAATGTTGGTGCCCACACCTTTTGCTCCATTAATCAAAGGCACACATTTCCAAAAAATCCATTTATTTTCCAAATGTTATGAATGTCAGATTTTAAACAATGGGTGTGTTTATTTCTTTTTTTAGTAATGCAACTCTTCGTGCATCATGAATTTTCTGCCATGATAGAGAAAGTTTTATGGAAGCCGCTACAATCTCATGAAATCTTTATGTCAAGTGGCTATTAAGATTCCAAATATTTGCATAACTTTGAGGGAGCAAAAGAAGTTTAGCTTCCAAGGATGGAGAAATTATGGAAGAGTAATAAAAATAGGTTAAGTTCTCAGAGTTCGATCCAACATCAAGGTAAGTGAGGAAGATAGGTTTGTTTAGATCACCACACACGACCACTGAGATTGCCCTTGAGGCAGTAAGGACATAATACCTTTGTTTGGAAAAGAACCAACAAAAAAGATCACTACAACTACATCATTAATTAGACATCTTTGTCGTAGAGTTTGAATATTTCTCTCAAGTGTAGTGTGATTTGAGTTTGCATGCATTTGTAAAGGGGGGGGGGGGAGATAGAGAGAGAGAACCTTAACCCTTGTTGTGTTTTGCCGCTAAAACCAAACATTTACTCACTTGTGTCAAACGATGGCCAATTGGTTCCATTTTCAGACATTGTCTTCTTGGCCTGGCCAAAGTCAACGATCTTGAGAAATCCATCTACAACCACTAGCAAATTTGAAGGTTTCAAGTCTCGATGAAGAATTGACGCCTTGTGACAAGCCGTAACCTCAACCAGAATTTGCAACATCCAACTTTTGATCTCCACCTCTCATAATGGCTTTTCACTTGATTCCTATATCACTAGTGCTAGAGATTCATTGGAAGATACTCCAACACAAGAACAAGGTGAAGACCATGCATGAAATACTCAATTAGCTGCATGACATTTGGATGCACTAACGCCATCAACATTTCCACCTCACGGCTAAAACATTGCAATACTTGCGTCTCTTGCAAGGCCACAATTAGCCCATTTGCCTTATGCCATCCCTTGTATACTTTCCCTAAAATCCTTTCCCCAACTCTCTCAAGCATTTCATAATGACTAAAAGCTTTGGGCTCCCTTTCTTGCCTCTCACGAAACTCCAATCTCCACCACTCCCCATGTTTGGATTTTTAGCGGCAAAGCAGGACAAGGGCTAGGGTTCTCTCTCTCTTTTCCCCCCCCCCCCCCCCCCCTTTTGCAAGTGCATGCAAACTCAATTCACGAAAAGAAGTGTCAATTCCGTCATAGTGGAACAGGAAGTGAATGTGAAAAGATCTAATTACATCCATGTGAAAATTTTCATTTTGTGAACACTTGTCATCTCCACATTGGCCAATGAGTGAGCCAAAATTCTATCCCCAAGTCCAAATCCTCCACAGATGCAGGAGACCCTATGGGCAGAGCCAATAAACTACCTTACTTCGTAAATGGATAATTTCAATCTATAAAAAAATTCATATGTCTTTTCATATTAAAATAGGGGTGTGAATGGGAGGTAGGTATGTACAAATGCTTCACACAGATCAGTAGACATGCAATTTTTCTTGTTAAGTACATTCTCTTGTCCTCACAGAACAGTCATATGTGCACACTGCATTTGCTATAATTATGGAAGCCAAATACCATATGGTGGCATCTTGTTTGTAACCTGGAGAGTACCCAACTCAAGTGTGTGGTAAACTCTTGAGTCACAATTGGTGTTGTTTAATTCTTGATTTAGAATTTTGAATGGAAACTCAGGCAGATTTGAAATGATTGATGAATCGGTGTGTTTATTGAAGAGAGTGTTTCAAACGACTCTCACTCTGTGGTGTTTTAAAAGCAATTTGAAAGTTCGAAAGTGTGTCCAATTGCACCTACTCCACACATAGTCCCAGATCATAAATTGTGTCATATATAGTTGTGCACCTAATTAAAAGTACCCGGTGAATTTTTTTTTAAAAAGTACATCCTACTTGTTACTTTCCGTAACCAACCCCCTTTTCATTTCTATGTCTATTTTGAGGGATCTCCCCCAACAGAAGAACCCCTAGGGTGTTATGCCGGGGGAGCTCCCCCAATTTTATATGTTCCCACGTTCCCATGGGATTTTATTTTCTTTACGAAACAAGAAAGAAGTGAGGAAATAACAAAAGAGTTACAAAAGAGGACGTTCCAGTACTTGTGCATTCTCCTAAGGTTTGGGAACACCCTTGGGTGCCCCTACCTCAGGAGAATGCACTCATACTGTAACTTCCCTCTTAAAAAATCACAATTTAATTTCTCTGTGTTGAGTAGTTAGCATTTTTTATGATAACTCTTAGATCCAATTTTCATAATGGCTTAAAAAACTTTGCTGGTTCTCTTTAAAAAAGAGTTCCAAGACAAGGGTAGGGTATCAATTATTTATTTATTAATTATATTGTAGATTAATTCTCAAAGTCTTAGTTCTCGTAAGTTGGAGAATAGTTTGTTATCTAAGGCAATTCTCACAAGTCGGTTATTTTTTTAATCGTCAAAATCATTTTCAAAACAACTTTTGATGAAATAAACAATGTGTCATTAATTAGTTTTTTACATTGTCATAGTCCAACAATTTCACTTGTTTCAAAAAAAACTTTCAAAATTTTCTAATTCCCCTTGGAGGTCTTCAATTTGTCTGAATGAACTATACTAAACTAGAAAGAGATTTAAACTTACCCTAAGGTCATTAAATTAATTTTTTATTTAAAAATATTGATTTCTTTAAGAATTTTGTCAAATTTCAAGCTGAAGCCTATCTCTTAATTTTGGTAGTTTGAAATGGTCTAATGGTCACATGTTTTAAAAATTAATTATCAAACCAAAAGCAAAAACATCATGGACTCTTGTTGACATTTAGATATCAAGGCTAGCAATTAAAAACACATTCTACTTTGGTTTCAACATATCATTTATTAGTTTTTTCCACCAACCCCAAGAAATAAAACATATAGTTGGTTATTTTTTCCACCAAGCTTAATTATATTTCTTGTGAAAACTCCTTTATTTAAGGAATTAATTCTTGGACATAAGTTAGATGCTTAAACCAAAAAAAATTTGCAAATTGGATAGGCAAATTATTTTTCACAATCAAAAGATCATAATCATCAAAAAAAACGTTTTTATTGCACATCATTTTTTGAAAAAAAAAATTCATTGTAATTTTTGAAATAGATCCCTTAAACACATTTGGTGTTTTTTTGGTTGGTTCCCTTTTTTTTTCTTTTTCATAAATTTTTTGATCATCTTAAAACCTTTTTGCAACAATGGCAAGGTCCATATCAACATGTTTTTTTTGAAGTTGGTATTTCATCTGTTTTACAATACAAAATTAACCATTTTCTTGCTTTTGTTCTTGAATTTGATACCTTGACTAAACCATTATAGCAAAAAATACAACACATAATTTGTGTTTTTTCAACATTGACCTCTTGGTTATCATTTACTCAATACAAATTCAACATTAAGAAGTTCTATTATGTAGTTTTCACAATTTTCTTTAAACATGCAACTTCTTTTGGTTGGTTTTCATTATTTTTTTCAAATTTCGGATTTTTATTTGTTTCAATTTGTACATTAGGATTAGTTTTAGACCTTTTTTCATTTCTTCCATAATTACATCATTCAAAAAAATTTCACATGTCTCATTGCCATTGATTCTATTTTCATTTTCATAAAATTGATCCATTTCCAATTTTCACAAGAATGTTACTAAGAAATGGAGAAAAATAAACAAGTTCTTTGTTCAAGAAAAAGTTATAAAAGATTTAGAGTATGATTATGTAGGCAATTTTAAGTCCTTGAAATTAATAGTGTTGGGAAGGTATTTAGGTCGAAGGGTAAAAACCAAGGGTTCAAGGTTAAGTTCTTGTGACTTAGACTTGAGTTGACATCATTTTGTTTGACTTGGTTCAAGAATGAAATCATGGAATTTGTTTTTGCTTAGGTTTGGAATTAGAACTAAAACCATGAAAAAATATTTTTGAAAACATGGTCAAGATGTGTATGTAAAAAAATTGACTTTTTAAAAAAGTTAGTAAGTAGATAAAAGTTTATAATTTAAAAATTAATTTTAATTAGTTTTTCAACTACTCTATACTTACATAGACCCTTGTTTTAATTTGTTGTAAAAATTTGCGGTCACATAATCTTTAGATTTGGAGAATGTGTAGTGTGTACATGAAACCTAGCTTGGTTCAAAAATCAAGTTTAGAGGTTTTTGAATTTGAAATATTGTGATGGAACTAAGTCCAAAGGGTTCAAAATTTGGAAAAACATGGTTCAAATCCCTACCTGGAAAACCACCACATAAATTTTAAAATGTCAAATCCAAATAGTTGTTCTTTCAAAAAGGAAGAATGGTTCAACACTAGTAATTATGTACATTACCTTAAACAACAAAGGGAAAAGGAAAAATATAAAGAAATGGTCAAGTTTCAGACATTTAGGATTTTTAAAAAATTACAAATTACTCGTTTTTCTTTCCTTTCATGGTGTGGAAAAAAATTCAAAAGTGTAAATATGTGAAATATGTTTTATGTAAACTATCTTTCAAAAATCATGCACACACAACAAAAAAAAAAGTATATTGGATTTAAATTTACAAACATAAAATTTCAAATATAAACAATCAAGACACAAACACAAAAAACAAACAAACATGTAAGCAAATCAAGAACAATTCACTAGCTAGAAGCAACTTGAATATTGAATTTTGTTAAAGATTTTGAGTTTTGAAATTTGAATTTTCACACCTGCACAAAGGCAAGGGGGGGTTAATAATAGGTGGGAATGAAAATTCAAAACATACAAAACACAAGTACACAATGGTGGAAATACACAAACAACAAGTAAAAAAAGTAAATATGTAGTGGTGAAAACAATTAGGCAACAATGAAAAGCATGATAGAAATAAACAATAATGACAAAAGATAATAACAAACACAAAAAGGCAACAATGAAAATAGAAAGGTAGCAACATGAGTTCAAAATACAACGCAAATAAATAGGGAAGCAACACAAACTCAAAACATAAACAATTTAAGCAAGCAATGGCAAATTAAAAGCAGTGTGCAACAAAAAAAAAAAAAAAAAAGATGAAAAGAAAAGGAAAAGGAGGGAAGGAGGTAGAAATAAGAAAGGAAAAAAAGGGCACAAAGAAAAAAAAACTTGCTAGCACAAAGAAAAAATACAAATGGAATCACTAAAAACAAATGCAACGATGTATTGGGGGGACAATGAAAGTCTCTACCATGGATGTGTGGTTGCTAACCACTTGAAAACAATCCACAATTTTGGATGCATTGTCTTATGGTGATTTGTTTCAATTTTTTGTCCCATGTGTAGTTTAGGTTTGTGTTTTATGTCAAATTGTTGTGTTTTTCATTCTTTTGAAAAAAGCTAAACTTTGCATGTGACAACTTTTCAAGTTGGTTTAACTTCATAAGTGATGTTGGAGTTCAAGGAAGCATCATGGGTGGTTGAGGTTGGGCACCATGAAAACTTTTTACAAATAAATTTTGCAAGCTTCTAGTAACCATCAAAACCCAAGCCATGTTGCATAAGCAAGAGGCAGCGTGATGGAAGATGTCACAACAAGGGAGGCTTTTGGCATAATGGACACATTGGCAACAAATTTGGTGGGAAGTGGAAGAGTGAACCCATTTAAACCAACAAAGGGAGAAGTCGTCCTACCAAGTTCATTCAAAAATCACAAGGGATTACTTGTAAAAAAAATGGTGAGTGTATCCCTTCAAGACCTCCAATTGGACATGGTACAAGTTGAAATAGAATACCACAAGGTTCACATAGTCATAGTCGACTTCATTGGCAATAAGATTCAAGATAATCACCATGATGTGTGGATCCAAAAAATCAATTATAACATTAGTTTTACTAAAGTGAGATATAGATGGATGTTGGAAAAGGGATTTGTTATTTGGCTTCTTATAACCAATAGACAACTCAAACACTTTTGATGCTTACACCGCACAAAACACAATGGGGAATAACCATTTATCAAAAATGGATTCAATCATTCAACCTTAATTACCCAGTGGGGTCGAAGTTTTTAGTATGGTTATCTTTGCACATGCTCCTGCTAAAATATTGCCCATTGGAATCTAGGATTGCAAATTTAGTGGGAAAATTGCTTGGTGTTGACCTTACTAACAACACTAAATGCAGCCCCAGGTTTTGTGTTGTTTTAGACCTAGATGTTAGATGGGTGGCCAAAGTGGATATTGCAGGGCTAGATTGCAAAGTTGAGGTGCTCATCAACTATGAATGATACCTAATCCTTTATAGGTTGTGCTTTAGGCTTAAACACCTAATCAAGGATTGTAAATGATTCGGGGGAAGGAGAGGCCCTCATAAAGTGGTAACCATCAACATGCAAGGGGAAAAGATCCACTAAAAGGGGCTTGGAAATCAAAAGAAGCACATAACAATGGATATCAAAGAAAGTTGTCGAAGCTCCATGGAAAGAAGACAAAAGGAAGAACATGGCTGGAGGAGTGATTGAAGGTATGTGAAAAATGTGGCCGGTGGATTAGACCATAATGTGCACAAGTCAAAACAACTGATTGACAAATAAAGGTTTACACACTTGTGGTTAGGAAGATAAATCAAACCCTTCCAACCACAACACGGGGAGATAATGAACATCATGAGCCTACTAAAAGATTGGTTGAAAAGGATGGCCAATCAATAATTTTTCAAGCTCTAGGTGTAGCACCAATTGCACACAATGCACTAAAGGAACACTCAAATGTAGAATAATGATTAGTTGAAGAGAAAATACATGAGCAATTAGCCAAAGGGTTAGAACCATTGACATGGTTACAGAGGAAGGTGGATGGCACCAAAATGGGGCAATAGAGATGGAGATTGAATTGGAAGGTGAAGTTGCTCAAGAAATGGGCCAAATTGAAGACCATGGCCATTACTTCTCACTAGATGTTAAATGCCCTACCACACATAAGAACACACCTAAAGGAAATGAAGTTGGTGAACCCTTAGCCACCATAGTACCGAGGATAAACAATTCTGGAAAAATTGCAACACATATCCCACTACCTACAATGACATCACAAAAACACATGTTAACATTGTCAATGACCAACACAATTTAAGGAGGATGAATGCCACACCATCCCCTTCATGTTCATTTTAATTGGGAAATTAAAGCATCACTAAATATGGGTCTTGCTAAAGAAATAAAATGGTCGCAAACCTCTTTGAGAGAGTGTGAGGATGAAATTCACACTCCCGAAATGGGGACTTAGGAGTCGTCCGAGACTCCCAAAACTTCAGAGTTCGATTATAGGGGTCAAAACATTGGGGTGTTCTTTATATCATTAGAAAGCTATCGAAGTGTAGATGTTGAAAATGAGCTCGCATGGGCCATTTGGACATTTGTAACACAAGTTATGACAAAAAGAAGGGCCATGATTCAAATTGGTAGTTTGACTCCTGGTCACTAAAAGTTGGGAATCGACCTGACCCCGGTGCGTGCAAGTGAAATGTGATACACCGTTGGAAAGTTCTCAAGGAGAGCTACAAGTTTACTTTCGACCTCGTTCCAATCGGAGGGCTGGGCAAAGAGTTATGACCTTGCAAAATCTCGGGAGTCCAAACCAGGATAGTTTCGGGACTCTTCCTTGGGAGTTTCGGGACAAAAAAACCATTCGGATGTGAGTGCCGCAAAGAGACACAAAGAATAATATATGGGGGAAGGTGGTGGCTTCCTCTGAGTTCGGGCCGTGGTGAGTCTTGTGAATCCAGAGTTGCCCATGGCTTGTCCTAGCACTAAAGGTGTTCCAGAAAATGATCTAACCAACTTGTGGGTTGGTTTGATTCAGGTTCGAGTAAGTAGCTAAAGTTTGTCATTTTTCTTAATCCCATCCCGGAGCTTCAACACGCCCTTTACCCTGTCTAGTGCTGAAAGCTGGGAGCGCGCCCCAAGTTCCTCGCAATTCTGCTATTTGAGTAGCTTAGACCCATCTTGGATTTAATTAAGAACTTGGGAGCGCGTCATTTTACAAGAAATAGGATGGACATGTGAAAATGAACTAATGGAAGGCTTTGAGGATGCTTCATAACTCAACCTAACCTCCTGCAATGTTAGACATGGACTAGATTAGTAAACCCCTTCCCATGTCAAGATGGCCAACACGATGTTTATAATGAAAGAAATCAATGGAAGGAACAACATTACTACAAGGTTTGAATACATGTGCAAATATGCTTTTAAAAAAGGCATGTGTGACCAACCTAAAGCTGAAGGAAAGGAAAATAACCTAAGAGTTATTAAAGTTGTAGCCAAAGGAAATGGAGGAGAACCTTCAACTCTATCACCTATGTAAATAAGGCAACTATTAGGTGTGAACATCTAGGGATTCAAGAAAGGTAGATAGTAACGTAATCATGAAAGGTAACGCGTAAACAACATCCCAACAGTAAAAAACCAAATGCATCATGAAAATCCACATTCTTTCATATAATGTTAAAAGGTGAAACATGGAAGTAGAAGCGTAAAATTAAAGCATTACCTAAAAGGTATCCATCTTCAACCAAATTTTCTCTTCATCTAAGATCACAAGCTAAGAGGAGATAAGGTTAATGAGTTTGGTAAAGTTGTGTGGAGGAGAGCTGCAGGTTGGTTTACAAAAGCTTCGCCTAGATATTCTACACATAATAGGAGCATGGGAGCAAACAAAGGTGGGACAAGAATTCTAATGCATGAATGATGGGCCACTTGGCTACACATTAGGGGGTAATTAGAGGGAATAAGGCCAAGTGGATTTAATTCAAAGGGTTTCCAAGAGGCAATCTAGGTCTAATAAATGTTTATGCACCAAATGCTATCTCAAAGAGGTGTCAATTTTGGGAACAAATGTTGTTGGACCTACCCAAAGATTGTGATTGGATTTTTTGTGGAGACTTGAACATAGTTGAAAAAATGAAGGATAAAACTTCAGCATGTGGCCACATCCTATCAAATAAAGAGAGTTTGCATGACAAAAGCTAAAAGATGTTCTAAACATTAAAGAGCCTACACACTCACAACATGGACAAAAAATTTCTTGGGATAATTTTTGGCATAATAATGTAAGAGTTTTTGCTGGGTTGGACAAGCTTCTTCATGACAAAGGGCGATAGTACATGTCAAAGATTGAAAACTTTTCAATATTTTGTAAAGGGAAATGCCTCCAAATCAAACTTCCAACCTATTTCAAGTGTAATCAACATAATGGAAGAAAAAAGGACTAGAGGATCCTACTAAAATATGAACATTAAATATTTTGAAGAAGTTGCTGAAAAGATGAAAGAACTATGGGAAAGCTCTCCGCTAGAGGCCACATTCTTTGCCAAGATGAAAAAAGTTGTGAAATGGTACAAGGGTTTTTGTCTGGTGAGAGCTAAGGAGTTCAAGTAGGATGAGGAATGGTTAAAGACTCAACTTAGGGCAACAATGGAATAACTTCATTATAACTCCACTAATGAAGATCTACAAAGGTTGGTGGACAATATAAGGGAGAAGTTAAAGGAGCTAGAGAACATCAAGGTGACAGGCTACTACATCCAAGCCAAAGTCCTATGGAAAGACAAGGGTAATACCATGAGCAAATTTTTTTTTCCACTATCAAAATACACTCAACTACTTCATTCATCATGGCATTGAAAGATTGGGATGGGAACATACTCATAGATAACAAAGATGTGGAGGCCACTTGCTATGAATTTAATCAAGCCTTGTACAAGGCCCCAACTCCCACCCATCAAATTGAGCAATCTAGCGAAGAAGTTTTAGAGCAAATTCCAACCAAGTTCACAAATGGCATGAACGAGGTCCTACAAATGCCAATCATAGAACTTGAACTTTTGAAGGTTGCTAAAGTTATGGCCTAGATGGGGTGGTGATAAAATTATATGTGAGGTTTTGGCATGTGATAGGAACAAAGTATACTAAAATGATCCAAGAGGCTATTACTCAAGGAGAGTTTCCCAAAGGTGTTAATAAAGGTTTAATTACCTTAATTTTCAAAGTTGGCATGAGAGAAGAATTGTGCAACTAATGTTCTATAACCTTCCTCAATACCACATACAAAATTTATGTCAAGGCCTTACAATCAAGGCTACAACCATTACTCTTGGAAGTAATAAACAATGATCAAATTGCATTTTTACCATTGAGATTTAATCTTGATAATGTTTTGTTAGCACATGAAACGATTGGGCCAAATAAACAAAACAACTAGATTTTTAAGAAACTTGATTTTGCTATGGCCTACAACAAAGTGGTGTGAAAATTTCTCTTCCAAACCATGGGAAAGATCACAATAGAAGTTGAATTCATCACAATGGTCTAAATATTGTTGGCAAATGTGAGGGTTATAATCAACCTAAATGGAAAAATGACATAAACATTTGAAATTTAGAAGAAGAATTAGGCAAGGGTATCCACTAACACCACATCTCTTCCTCATCATAAGGAAAATGTTGAATGTGATGGTAAATCATGTTGTTAAAGAAGGTGTAATCCAAGGAATAAAACTTTTAGAGGAAAAAGGACAACAAATCATCTCACAATATGCAGATGACACATAGTTAACACTTGGAGGTGACAAAGACAACGTGAAGAATGTGATTAAACTTTTGGAAGAATTCCTTGTTATTTAACTTGGAGTTAAATTAAGAAAAAACCAAGGATATAGGAAGGCATACAAACATCCTAAGCCACCATGGTGTGTGTTATGCAAGTGGAGATGGGTGGAAGGAGATGTATCCAAATTCTTGGTCACCCCCTTTGGAAGCGATGTGGACATGAAGAACATTGGTGAGTTTTTGGTTGGGAGACCTTGAGGAAAATAATGAAGTATTGGTACATAGTGCACCTCCCTTTAGCAAGCAAGGTGTTGGTGATCAATTCCATCCTTGCTTCCTTCCTTTGGTTCTTTTTGAGTGTTTGGGCTAGCTCCAAAAAGGTGATCCAAAGGTGCAAAATTATCCTACATAATTACTTATGGGTTGGTAAAGAGCTAAACACAAGGATGAGAATGAAATGAAAGGATTGTTGTGTAAGGAAAAAGGTAGGTGGGTTAGGTAACAAGTTTTATAGACTTGAAAAACATTCTCTCATCATTCTTGTGTAAATGGGTCATGTTTGCACTAAAGTTAGGAAAATTCAATTTGAAGAGCATAATTTGATTCAAACTCTATAGATGTGCCCCATTAGAGCATAAAATAGTGGAAAGGGCATTGGATGTTCTCACATTCACAAGTGTCTAAACCAGGATCTAAAGTTTTGGGGAGGATCATGAAATCATGGAAATCTTTGGTTACAAAGACTAGTGAACGTTCCCCCCAATTGTCAGAAGAGATAAAAAATGTGAACATTTGGTGGGCTATTCAATTTAGGGGGGGGGGAGAATTTGAGATTTCATTTTTGAAAGTAACAAAACTACATAGGAATGACCTTTCAAACATTACTGACCTCCGGAACGTGAAAGAATGTGGTTACTTTTCTTTCTTTCTTTTCTTTTAATTTAACGTCAATACCCGGACCAAAGAGATCCATTTGACGACTATTACCTAGTTAGTTTGAACAAAACACTCCTGTTGTCTATGCAAGGGTTTAGGGTTTAGGGTTTAAACCTTAAACCCTAAACTCTGATTAGTCGAATGCATTAATTCAGGCAGTAAGCTGCACGGTGTCAATTGTTTCCCTAGTTGTTGACCAAACTTGCGCCAAATGTCATGGTGAGCTAGGCACATTAACAATAGATGGTTTTCATCTTCAATAGCTCCTAGGGGACATAGGCGACAAACCCTATTTCTCTTCGGTACACTCTCAAGTTTTGCATGCTTGCCACACTCTACTTCCAAATGATGGTTTGAACATTTGAACCTTGACAAAGATTGCCTGAGTTGAACATTTGTGATCGCTTGCAAATAATTCTGATGTGCATATGAGTACCCAGATTCTGTTGTATAGTTTGTGTTCATCAGTTGGTATGTACGTATTCTGTTACTTCTGGCTCTGGCCTGTTCACCATAAGTGGATTCTAAATAAGAAGCATGTGCACTTGCTATAGCACACTTGACATTAGTATAGAGAACCCCAACCCCTTGGTCATTAAGCCACAACTGCACGTTCCGGAGCCAACACTGTTGGTTATCATTGCGCACACTGAGCATCTGGAGCTGGGTCTGGTAGGCACAGTACAACAGACAATCTGGTGTGGACTCCCGTAGTCTATCATAATACTTGAAAGTTTGTTGCCACCAGAAATACTCTAATGGATACCTTCCAAACTCCCCTAACACAGCAAAAGTGCTTGTTGTTTTATTGATCCCTAATATTCCTCTCAGGAACATTCTATGTACTTGTTCTGCTTGTTACAACCTTTTCGCCCCTGTACAACTTGTCCACACTTCGCATGCATAGCTCAGTACTGGGCGTACCAGTGAGTCGAACAATTGGCACATTACTCCTGGATCTGTTATGCTCAGATCATTGCATCTACGGCGTAATGCAAACAATGCCTTCTTCCCAATAACAGTCAGTTTGTTTATGGCTACTGCCATGCCTCTTGTACTATGTAACTCTAAACCCAGGTATCTCAATGGTTGTCCCTCTGTATGTGAACTCTGGTGCTGCACTGTGGCATTTCTCAAACACCACCACCTTGGTCTTGCTCACATTGATGACCAATTGTCGTTTAACATAGAACTCAGACGGAACATCTCTTTATTTTTGCAACCCTTGTGGGGTCTCTGACATCAATGCCAAATCATCTGCATATAGCAGTAATTTGACTACTATGTCTGCCAGCCGTGGCGAGCTGTCGCCATCAAGTGCATCTAGATGCTTCTCAAGTCCATCAAAGTAAAGTCCAAAAAGCAGTGGGTTCAGTGGACAACCTTGTTTGACCTTAATGCCACATGAAAACCGAGCTGATAGCCCTTTTGTTGGATGCATAACTCTGACATTATCCTGGCTGTACATGTTCTGTAGACATTGCATGAAGCGACCCACAATTCCCATCTTAGCTAGCACTTGCCATAGCAAATCACGAGGCACTGTATCAAAAGCTTTGCGAAAGTCCACAAAACAATAATACATTTTTTTGCGTTTGTGAGTGTTCTGTTCAATGAATGTTCGCAAAATGTACAAGTTATCTGTGGTGCGGAAGTCTTTCCTAAAACCAACCTGTCCCTTGGCACGTAAGCTCCTCTCTTTTGCCTAGCTGTTCAACCGTGCCTCTAGAATAGCTAGTACAAGACCCACTGTGATTTCCCTGTAGTTCTCAAATTGTAAGGCATCACCACCTTTGTGTAATGCACGAATGACTCCAGTAGACAAGCTTGCTAAATAACCTTGTTGCAACAACTTGTTGAACACAATCTGCAGTGGTACATGCAACATATCGCCAGCATCTAGCAGAAACTCTGCTTTGATGCCATTTAAGCCAGCAAACTTGTTACGTTTGAGTTTCTTCATCACTTGCACAATTTCATCTAAGGTTATGTCACAATTTAGTATGTTGCAATCATCACTTGCAAAAGGGTGTGACAGGCTCGATACCACCTGATATGTAGAGCTGCCCTATCCCCCAGCTGTATTACTGGGGCATTGTCCTTCCAGCAACTTTTGGAAGCCATCAACCAAGTCTGCTTTGCTGATAGCCACATATCGCTCCTTGTTCTTGGAGTACTGCCTCCAAAAGCTGGCTGGATCTGTCTTTGTTAGTGCACACAACTATCAACCTTGCAGCTTCTTGTATGTGCATTTTTTACGACGCAGTAGCTGTTTAAGTTGCTTTTTCTGTTCGTGTGCTAGATGGTTGTCAGGATGAAGCTTTGCATATGCAGATACTTCCTTGTGCTTGTTACGACATTCAATATCAAACCATGGTTGATGACGATGTTGTGTTATACTAGTGCATGCCGCAGGGCAGCCATGCATAGCCGCAACGGCGTTACAAATGTAGTCATGCAATAACTGCATGGCCATGTCAACATTGTCTGTTTCACTCATCTGTGATGTGCATTGGGCAATATGTTGCTGCAGGTGCTGACAATACTGTGTGCACTTGTTAGCATCATGTTTGAAACGACGGATGTCTGCACATGATTCTGAAGTTGCTGATGCCACATGTTGCCAAGGTAACTACAAGTTGAGTGAAAGTGGCCTATGGTTAGAATCACACCTTTTTCCACAAAATAAAGGGCATTTATGTACAACAAGTGATGTGGCACAATCAAATAGAGCAGGTGATGTGACCATATAATCCACAAGGCTGGAGCCACCATTGGCAAAGCAAATGCACTCCCCTGATTCATCGCTTGCGATCCTGCCATTGAGAATGAACAATCCCAAGGAGCGACAAAGGTTTAAGAACTCATTGTGCTAGCCTTTCAACCCCCCCTTGTCCAAGTTATGTCGTTCAGGCAAAACCTCCAAGAAGTCATCCCCCAATGGGAGCGTGTCAGGCATGTGGTCGGCAAAGTAACGAAAATCAACATAGTTGTCAGCTGCACTAGTCCTTACATTGAAATCACTAGTCAGTAAAATACTACCCCCAAGATCCTGAATCATGCCAACCTCTGCAACAATGTTATCAAACAAGCCTTCATTAGCATATGGGGACCCTTTGGGTGGAGCATACATTACAACCAAAAACAACGGTGCAGCCCCCGAACGTTGGAACTATAGCCACAACCTGGTGCCATCTGTGCTCTGTTTCCATAGGGATACACAGTTTGACCATGAGTCATTCACAAATACTGCAACACCACTATTATGCTCCATTGTTACTCTAATTGAGCTCATGTCAAATACAGGGCGTGGATTGTGTAAACACTGAAAACCAGGCATACGTAGTGGTGTTTCATTAGGGAACAAGTGTGTTTCAGTTAGTGCAACAAAATTTGAGTCATTAAACAGTCTCTGTATATGTGAATTAGTACTTAGCTTCGTGTTTGTTCCCCCATGGATGTTCCACAGGGAGATTCGTAACGCTCTTTGGTCCCAGCACCCTTAGTGCTGGGTTGTGACTTTGGTGTCATTGATGTAAAAGTCTACACTACGCCAGTAAGCTTTCTTCTTTTCCGCTTTGGCCTTCTCAAATAGATGCCATGATGCCCTTTTTTGCTCTTACTGTTGTTTGGTCAAATCCTCTTCCAGGCCCCAGTGGGTATTTTTCAGGGCTACATGGTTTTGACAGACAATTTTTCTATCCTCAGCTATAGCAAAAGTAACAAGTACAGCTCGTGTGCATACAGTCCCAGGCTTGGTCTCAGCTCCCCTGCTAAGGGGCTAGCGCACTGTTGCCACAACCTTGATGGCTAGCTTCATTTGTCCTTGTAGAACTTGACTATTGACTTTATCTAGCAGTTGTTGTGTTGTCTCGCCTTCTGTTTCGTCAAATTGTATGATACGTGCGCTATAGGAGCGTGTGGAACGTTCCCTGGCCTCACCTTGGCTGACAAAGTTGTTCATCTGTTTGCCCATCTTCTTCACAACGTCCACCCACTTTCCCCCTGACTCCTCCACCACCTCCTTAACAAGTTGTTTTGTAACCTCATTGTCATGACTGGCAGTAGGGGTTGACTATTGGGCTGCTGTGATACGTTCCAGAAAGTTGTTGGTGACCTGCTCAAAGATCTGTTGCGACTGTGCAATTTGTGCTTTGATCTTCTTTTGAGCACGTTCAAGCAACGTGTTGAACTTGTCGTCGTTGTCACTTTGTGTTTTTTGTCTTTTCTCAGACTTCAGGTTAGGTGTTTCGAAAAAATGGTCAACAATTGCCAGATGTTGTTCTACCTTCATTTTTCCTGACAAGCTATAGAGTGCGCAAATGGCTTGGGCTTGCTTGCCGTCGAGGCTCATGACACACTTCAGACTACGAGGGTGAAATTGTGAGGCGTCGTACTCGGCCATCGTTTTGGCGGCAATATTTAGGGAGCTCACATCCGAACACCAAATATGGAAAAGAAAAATCCCCTTCTTCAAAACCTATTTCAAAAAAAAAAAAAAAAAAAAATTTTTTTT
>Ga0116227_10003756_pt1 | contig 33503 bp, 24 predicted proteins | sample S1TSphgellanicum_FD_89693 | JGI IMG/M metagenome (GOLD analysis project Ga0116227, IMG submission 89693) | Host-associated microbial communities from peat moss isolated from Minnesota, USA - S1T2_Fb - Sphagnum magellanicum MG | ecosystem: Host-associated > Plants > Peat moss > Unclassified... | reverse complement strand
GTTTTTTTTTTTTTTTTTTTTTTTTTTTTTTTTTTGTATAGGAGGTCCTTCCCTTTCCTTATTTGATATGCTTATGGGGGAACAGGAGGGGGTTTGGGAACTTGATGTTCCCATTGTGGTTGATTGTCTTAGGTGGTAATTTTGTCTTCTTGGACATGGGTCTTTCCATTTTGTTCCTTGTATCCCCCCTTTTCTTGAGTGCTTTGGTTTCTATACAATTGGCGGAATCCAAGCCCCCAAAACAAGTGTTGGGTACCCTACGTACCTACCTATCCAGAGCCTTACCGTAGTTGTTGTTGCTGCCGCCGACGCTTGTGACTAGTCAGTAACTGCCACCAACTGTCATCAACTGTCTAATCTAAACTCCGTCTCTGGTTCTCATAATTTCATCCATTCCTGGTTTTGTTGCTTTTGAAAGTAAAAATTGCCTAGGCGAAGTAAAAGGATGAATGAAGTAAAACTTACTTTCACCTCCCCAGGGCCAATAACTGCCAACTAAAAGTTGTTCTTGTAATAATAGTGACCAAGAGAGCTTTGGTAATTTAGTTTTTTACCACTGTTGTTCCGTTCTTCTTAATCCCGGGCACACGTGAGAGAACTAGTGGTTTTGGGTTCAGTTCTCCGGTACCCATACCCCAGCACTGGTCTCAGAAATGGACCCTGAACCAGAACCAGGAACCCGCCACAGGTTAAATTTCGACCCATAATTGGAACTAGCCCTTAAACCACTTTTATGGAAGGTCCGGTTCTTCATTTTCTAAAATGTTTTTATTTTTATTTTATTTTTTAAAATATTTTTTCTATGACCTGGGATTTTAAATATTGTTATTGTGAGGAAAAATAAATAATTAGGTTTTTTTTTTTTTACTACTAAATTTGGGCATGGAGTGCATTTAGAATTTTATTATTTAATTTTTGGAACATGGTGTTCAAGTATGCAAGTAACAAACCATGTTCTTTATTTTTCTTTTGGTTTATTAGGTATGTAGTTGATATAGGTTGTCACTTTTTACTGGTTGTGGAGAGTGCTAGTAACTTTTGAAAATTTTAGTTTTGGGCTATGCATAGGGAAATGGGTGAGAAAAGGCCCAAAAAGCTTAGGGTAAATTTTCTAGAAGCCCTGGAGCCTGGGTCTTTTATTAGCAAAGGGCATTCTTATTTTTTCCTCCTTACCCCAAACCCCTTTGGGAGAAGGGAAAGTGTTGGCGGTTGGGGGGGGGAGGAGGGGGGGGGAGGGGGTTTGAAGGCTCTGCCTGCCGATCCCAGATTGCTTTGGGGAGCATTCCCTGTTGGGATTGAACTGGTATGCTCCTGACTCCTGAGGGAGCATGTCTTGTTTTTTCTCTGACGAAGGGGGTTCATAAACCACCAGATTCCACTGACACATTTGCAGCAACTTCATGTACTTTTTAATATTCTTTTTTCAAAAGTGTTTTCTTCTTCAAATAGAAGAACACCCATGTGTGACCATAATTTTTTAACTGGAGAATTAAATGCGGACCCACTATACGGTGAAGGGCTCTTCACTCCCCCATTAAGAGTGGTAATAACTCCTTCCTCCAACACAAAATAAGGGAAGGGCGTTTCATCAAATGCTGCGTGACTTTCCAATTCAATGACCCAATGGACTAAATTGGGAAGACTTCATTAGTGTGTGCTCATTAAGGATGAGCCACATGGGACATGGAACTTTTCATGACCCCATTTATTATCATACTTCTTGTTTGTCATCTTCAATGTTTTGGCACCTCCCTCCACCCCTAGAAATTATGTAGTGTTCTTTGAAGGTAAACCTTATTAAAGAGGAGAATTTGGCGTCCATAAAATATGGGTTTTTAAATATGCTTATAGAGAGGGAAAAAAAGAAAATCTCTCATAAAGACCTTATGCCAAGAAATGTGTTATGAGTGAGGAGGCATTCCCAAAATAAGCATCCAAGGCCTCACCCAAAATAAGCACCCCCTTGTCTCCACATCAGGTGAGCACTTATTCAGGGCAAAATTTTGAATGTTTTGAGACCCATGGTTATATTTTGGAATTGGTTTTTTGGTTTTCTGACAACCATGGTTATGAACCCTATGAACCACCCACATAACCCTTGAGAGCTTGTTCTTGTTTTTGATAACTGCTCAATGGTGGCTAACATGTTGTTTCATTTACCATTTTAAATCATTGTAACAATGAAGGCATTGATAGATTTTCAGTTTCCAATAGGTGGTTTCATAACAAGTTCTAAGACATGCGACTTTTTATCTCCAACAAAATTTCATCGGTTTTAAATCACATTATCAAAAATTGCATGAGTGTACCATGGTTCCAAATTTGACAACTATTAACTTATATATGATATAGTCTTGAGTTTTCACTTCAATTGGCTTAACTTGGGGACTATGAAAGCTTATTGTTGTTTTATGCATATGTTCTATGTATGACATCTTTATCATCCAAAGAATGAAACTCAAAATGTGCAATCTTCAACCTATGTGAAAATCCAATACTATAGGAAATGTCATAACCTTACAATTTCATAATCTGTACCAATGTTGTGTGGATATCAAAATGTGAATATCATGCACAATCATATTGGCACCACAACTATTGTTGTATACACACACATAAACCAAATAATATAAAAACATTTTAAATGATACATCATTTCCAAAGTCAAAAGATTTATTCATCTACAAACAACAAGAATCCAAGTCCAAAACACAAAATGAAATAAACACAAAATTGTTCAAACTTATTCAAACTTTTTCACAATTAATTTCAAACGAAAACACAATTAGTTACATTAACTTAGCTTAGCTCTAACCTAATTAAAACTTAACTAAATAGTTAAATTAACATTTTTGACAATTGTTGCACACTATCATATCAATCTCAATAGCATTTATTGCCAACACACACACAAACCAAATTACATAAAATCATCATCAATGGCACATCACCCTTAAATCGCCCCCTTATTAAGGGCTAAGATCCCTTTAAGTTAGATTTAACCAAATACCATGATATTTGGTTGAGGTTAAAGTTGAAAGTAATGACTTAAGATGAATTAATGCAATCCTCTTTTTGACAAGGTCTAACACATTTCCAACATTTTTCCTTTCCTCTCCCTACTCAATGAAATATGATGAAAATGCACCACCTTGTTCCAGTTTAGTCATTTTGGTCTTTTGCAATGTGGCTTTATTTGGTTCACCACATGATTATTGAAATTAGAACATTGAAAAATTCCTTAAGTTATCCTTATTGAATTTGAGAATCACCACATGTTTTTCCAGCATGTTTAATTTGATGCATTCTAACAACTAAATCACACTCACCAATGTGAAATGTGTAGGCTAGAGTAACATAACATCTTGCACTTATCCTTTGAGTTTCTTATTTTAAATCCCATACCAAAATTGGATAGCCTATGTTTATGTGACTATTTGTGTGATGGTGATTCATTTACACATATGCCTATCACAACCTATTAAATTGTGGAATTCGACAACTTAGTTACCGTCAAGGAAAAAAGTTGTTGAATAAAAACATGAAAGTAAAACCTATCTTTTATCTACCTATAATCATGCTACAACTACCATCTTGTAGCAATTACTGTCATGCAACAACCATTGTCATGCACATAACATCATCAACAAACTTGAAAGAAAACCCCTAACTGCCTATAGACCTTCGATACATGCCACCTACTATTTGTAGCACCTACAGACCCTTTGTAATTACTACCTACTATCCATAACAACGTCACTTTCTCTACAAACCTCAAATCTCATGTCTACCTCTTGGTTGTTATCTTGGTACTTACCATCTTGTAGTAGAATGCACTTTCTACTCCAATAGTAAGTATAAAAAATATTTTCATTATAAAAAAAAATAAGAAACAAATTAAAAAACTAATAGTCTACATCAATTAAGAATGAACTATTTTCCCTACCTTCCTAGAGGTCAATACAAACAAGAAGACGTAATGCACTTGACAACCTTCAACCATTTTCCATTACACAACACCAAGTACAATATTTTTCCATGTTCTTCTCTTTTCCTCACACACACACACACTTCTTCCCCTAAAGAACTCTTATAACCACATCCAATCTAAAATCATACAAAGGAATGATATGCACAATCTTCCTCCTCAAAGGATAAATAAAGAACCCAAGGAACATATTTACCACACAAAGGTTGAATCCTTATCTGCCTAAATTTTGTTATCTATCTAGATTTCCTTATTCTAATCCCTTCCACACATCCTAGTTAAGGGAAATCCATCCATCCTTTATCCATTTAAACTAATTAACCTAAATGGCTTCACCCCCTAGTAAATAGAAAATGGTAAGTAGGATATTTACCAGTAGTAACTAAATAGTTACTAAGATGCCCTTCTAAGTGAACTAGGCTAGGATATTATTTCTAGTAAAAAATATTACTTTTATTAAAATTCCTCCCATAATTCATTTTTGATTATTTTCTCCCAAGAAGGTAATTCGTTGTATTCATAGTACTACCATTAAAAAACACTTTCACTTTAAAAATCTCTTAAGATTGTTTTGCCATTTGATGATAATTGCCATCCAATGAGATACTACCATCTCCTAACACCCATGGTGTTTTAACCAACATTGTACAATTTTCTCTTGTTAATACAACCTTCATGTGATTTATGTTGAAATTTTTACAAATTTCATAGCTTTTCCATTTGAACCTTTTGGTAATTTTTTCGCAACTCTTGGAAAAATTTGAATATAAGGTTGAATGCTAACATAGGACGTTGCCCATTAATGGAAAGGCTAAAACCGCCACTTTCGATGGTTTTGTTATTAACATTATTGCTTCCATTAACTAAATTACTGCTTGGAACTATCGTAATTGTATTTGAAGTCATGGCAACATTTGGGGCCACAATACCCCTAATGACGAAAACATAATTGGGCAACCATTACACTTACCAATCTTAAATTTAAGTTCTATGGGCATGTCTAAACTTGTGAGAATTGTCCAACAACATACTTTCCAAATGCTAGAACAACCCATTTTATGTCATGATGTGAATAATTGTGGATTATGCATTTGTTGCATATCACATTAGTTGTCAAATTCTCTGTTGAAGTCATTGGGTTCAATGGTGTCAATCGCCCTTAAATACTAACAATGTTTTTTGGTGGTACCATAGAGTTCATCCATGTCCCATAACAATGGTGAAATTTTTTGTAACTACTTAATAATATAATCAACCCGATCTCACCATCACAACCAAACAATTGAATTGGCCCAATTATCACCTCCGTGTGTAATTCATAACACACCAATAAAAGGTTACAACCTAAACCCCCCAATTAAATATTCAAACTTACTATTGGGATTTATGTGCATGAAGTTAAGTGAACCTACAATGCAAGAACAAATTGGATAATAACATTTTCCCCTTTCAACTATTAATTAAATTAATTGCTTAAGTGAAAAAAAACATGTAACCTTTCACACCACTAATCTTGCATGACAATGTGCACAAGTATGAAAAATGATCAATCCACAAGTTGTACACCCCATTGGACTATTAGACAAGCCACATGTTTCCCCACATTTCGTACCTTATGACAATGTATGAACAATATTTAAACAATAATAATGAACCACATGCATGACCTTAAACTATACAAAGTGTGAATAAATTTTTCATATAACATGAATTCCCACTTTTGTAATTCCTCGTTTAGAAATCATGACAAATTCAAAAATTGATAACATAACACTCCACATGGTTGATGGTTTGGCACTCCACCACATGTGGGTTACAAGAATGGGTGCTTGTTAAACACAAGCACCAAGTTATTAAAAATCTAACAAAATTGATTTTACACAAGCCACCTATGAAACAACCTCTAGAATTGTTTGTCTCCAAATGGACTGAAATCTCCAATGTGCATAAGCCTCTTTTCTAGAAACTCAATGACACAAAAATCTCTACAATTTAACACATATGTGGGGATATGAACTCCCCTCCCCTCCCTAATGGTTGTTTTCCCCCTTTCGTCACTTCACATACCTCACATCATTTTATGTTGTCATGTGAAATGCCATGGCACAATGTGATGACATGTTTGGTCACATGGCTTGAATTTTAAAATCTTTAAAAAATATTGTGTATGATCACTAACTCATGTTTGCTTGCTAGTTGAATGAAAAATGAATGTATGAAAATTTAAAACATCCAATTAAGGATGAAATGTTCTTTAAATGGATAAAATGTTGGAAAAATTCAAAAAAAGTAAACCTCAAAAGTTCTTAATAAAAGGTGAGAAAGGGTCCAATTTGGACCTCCTTTTTTATTTTCATTTTTTGATAATTTTCCTTATTAATTGTAAACTCAAAAACAAACTAGAATACATACTTCACAAAACATAATTACACAAAACGTTTTTAACACATTTGTAAGACTATAGACCCAACATCCAAAATCCCATTTTAGGGGAAGGCTGTTAAGAAAAAAATAAAATAAAACATGGGAAAACATGCATGAAAGGATTGCCCAACATCCTTTGTAAAAATATATCCATCCCAATTTGTTGCCTTTATTCTTATAGATGCTACCTTCCATTGGTTGTTTACTATTGTAATTATTTTCTTATTATAACTATTAGGCAATGATTGATTATTATAACTACCAACAAGTGATTGATTTCCAACAAACATTTTAAGAAGTGAAAGAAGAAAAGAAAACTTAACTAAATTGAAAGTTACAATATTTTATATCAAACTAATATTAATTACTTTCATTGCATCCAAGAAATTAAAACACAACCAAATAACAAAAAAAGATGTGACACAACCTTCCATTTCCATTCCATTTCCATTCCGTTTCCATTCCATTGCTTCTTCACACAAATGCAATCTTCTTCCTCCTTTAGTTTCTTGTGTCTTGTTTAAACCTCACAAGGAACAATGTACATCAAAAAATAATGAAAAGAAAATTTGAAAAAAATCAACAAAAAATCAACATGAAAAAAGGTTGAAGAATAGAAGAAGGATTCCATAAGGTCCCACCCAAGAACCACACACACCTCATCCCTTGTTACATTTTAAACCTTTATCCAAATCTTCATCACATATCTTAGTTGATTGGCAAATTCATGCCAATCACCTTATCCTTAAAGACTAGCTACCCAAGGAGTTTCATCCCCTAATAATTAGGGAATGACAAGTAATTACCTACCACTAGTAATTAAATAATCATTAGGATGCCCATTAACTTAATTAAAATAGGAAATTTGCCCTTTAACCTAAGTAGTTTTTTTTATTAGAATTCTATTCTAAAATTAATTTTTTGATTATTCTACAATGAAAGTAATACTAATTGTACCACCAAAAACATTTCCATTCCAAAATTAACCTCTAATTGTTTTGCCTTGTGATAATAATTACCATTAGTTAACAACAATCTTATGCAAAACATGACCAAAACAAAAACCAATGCTTGAACAAATTAAATTTAACTATAACACAATACAACTATATTAAACTTCTTTTCATTCAAAATATTTACTCACTTGCAAATAGCATGAATCCAAGCCCAAAACACAAATGAAATACACACAAAACCATGTGTCACAATAGACTTGTTGTAGCTTTTTCATTATGGCACACATAAAACCTGCAACAACAAATGTTTGTATTTGAAATTTCAACTTGGGATTATATCCCAAACATGAAATATTCAAACCTCATGAACACTTTTGAACTAGTTCAAAGTTAAAACAAAATAAAATACAATTTAGTGAAAACAAGCATGGGTGTATTAAACCTTAAACCAATTTAACAATAATTTAATTAAAACTTAATTGGGTGGCTCAACTAGAATTTCTAACATGGAACAAACCCCAAAAGTTATTAGTGTGAATTAAAAATTTCATAACTATTACTTTTTAAATGTTAGATAAACCACTTTAATATATAATTATCATCCCCCCAAAAGAATTCCTTTGAAATTGCTACCTCCACCAAAACTTGATGCAATGAGAAGAAAAGAGATTTAAACACTTAACATGTGGTTTTGGATACCATTGTTCTACCAATGGAACTATTTTCCTAAGACAAAAATTGTTCTTGATTTATGGAATTTGCACCTATTTGTATCTATTTAGTAATAAGTTTGCTACTTTCCTTGATTTCAATCGGTGTTTCTTTTTTATTTGCTTCTTCTTATAGGTTGGCATATCTAGAGAAATTGTTAGCTTACGAATGTGGTTTTGATCCTCTTGCCTTCCTTTTCATTTTTCTTTTCTCAACCCTTGATTTGTTATTCAAATTAAGTTGGTTCATGTTCAAATATATGTGTGCCCTCTTTTTCAAAAGTTTATTATACTTGTAATTGCATCAAAATACATATTCTTTTTATTGCTTACTTTGTCCCTTCTTAAAATAGAGATCCTCCCATAAATAAAATCAAAAAATATATTTTGCCAATTCTTCTCCACACACACATAGGTTATTTGAGTTTTGCAATATATGAAACCAATGTTTTTAAAATTTTGAATTTTTTGTCAAAAACTTGCAAGTGGTGGTTCTTTGATTCTAATCTTTTGGAAAATTGGAAACTAGGGTCATTAACAAAATCAAATACCCACACAACATACGCCTATATTCTATACCGCATCCATTAACATATTAACATAATTAAAGAGCTTTGGTGTTGTTATCAAACACTATGTATTATGTGGCACCTTGTCTTAGGAATTTGCCATGCATTATTTTATGTGTTTTGGGCAGTGATGGCTAGCCTTTTAGGGATTGTGAAGCATTTGGCCTACAAGTTGGAGGTTGAATAATTCTTTTTTTTTTGTTGTGGCAATTTTTTTATAAAATATTTTGTTGAATATTCTTTTTTTAATTTCCAAAACTTGATAATAATTTCTTTAAAATTGCCACGTTTTTACACATTGTTCAAGCAAGTAGCCAAGATATAAACTTTTAAAAATAAATTAGCCAAACATGGCTAGATATCCTTGTAGATGATCGCCAATGTGGCAACATCACAAATTGAACCCAAAAAAAACAGACTGGGTTGAATTCATCTTCAACTAATTGGTACAAAATGTATAATGGGGTTTGAAAGCTTTTTTTCTTGAAGGGGAGATTTCTTCTCCTAGAAGAAAAACATGAGTGTAAGATTAGTTGCTAGTACAAAGCAGGGTGGCATCTGGACAATTGAATTTTGATCATTCAAAAAAGGAGGTGTTTTCTACTACTATGCAACTCTTTCAACAATTATTGACTGATTGTGATGGTCTTTGCATCTTTCAATTATTGACGGATTTGGATGGCCTTTGTTTGCATCTTTCAATGTTAGCATGGGGCTCTAGAAGGTGGAGGACAGGGTCTAGAAACGAGGCCTGAGTGAATCAGAGCACAATGCACAATGGATGATGTCTGGACGTGAAACACTAAGTTTTCCTTTGTATCCCTGTCCCAAAGCTAACCAGGGACACTATGAAACACCATAAAATACCCAAACATTAACCTATGGACACTAAGAAACACCAGGTTAATGTTTGGGTCTTGAGGAAGAAAATTGGCCATACCCAAAATACTACCCTATGTCTGCACAATTGATAGTGGAAGAGTGTACAAGTATTGCTATTGGTTTATGATTAATGAAGGAATGCTCTCAAATTGCACCTTGTCCTCCATGGTGATGAAGAATGCTTTGGACCTATGTTGGATGGGTATGTGGATTTTGGGCTGGTATGTACAAGGGCATCTATCAAGGTAATATGTGGTACCCAGATTGACAGGTAGTCATTGAAAATAAATTAAAATAGACGTACATAGGCACGTATGTCCTCGTTCATACACAGGTGAGGCCCTTGCACAAACAAGCCTCAATTCTTTGAAGCCTGCCAAGGGGCTTTATTGTTTTTTTTAACATGGACATGGCATGAAGATTTTTAGGGTGCATAGAATTTTTAGAGTTTTAGGTCTCTGAAGATGGAGGAGGAGTTGTGAAAGTTTGGAGACATCATGGACATTCAATGTTGGGTGAGACAATTTTTTACAACTTTTCTTGTCCCAAAGACGTTGGCACAATGTTTGTAATAACAATGTCACAAGCACATTGTTTTTGAATGTGTTTTTTGTATGAAAAATGATGTGAATTTTGATTATGCTTGTCATGCACATGCTCAAGTCCTTGTCCGCAGGGCATCTTATATCAAAAGGAATATTACGCATGCCCAGATATAAAAAGAAAATACATTTAATGTCCATGCCTGCTGAGCTTTACATATTACAATTTTCTTTTAGGCCATGTCCTGAGGTTATCTCTGAAAGTGCAATACCTGCCCAACATTGGTTTGGACCAATGTTGGGCTGTTCTATACTTGTGAAAAGAACTTCTCGTTCCGGTTACAAAAAATAAATTAGAACTATCTCAGTTCCAATCCTACAGATAAATGGAACTATGATTCTGGTTCTTCAAGAAAAAAAATTGGTAGTACTTTTGGTTCTGAGAATCAGATTTGATTATGGTATGATTCCTACTAACCCAGACCAGAAACTTACAATTAAATGCAAGTTAACTCTCAATCCTAGTCACTTTATTGTTTCAGTTCCAAAAATCAGATCAGAAGAAAAACCCAGATCAAAAATCAGATCTGGTTCTAGTTCAGTTCTTACTGATTGGAACCAATGATTCTTACTTACCAAAGAGGGTACCCAGCCAACATTGGTTTTGTTATGGCACCATGTTTGGTAACAAACATGTCTAAGGGTCATGGCATGAATTTTTTGATCACAAATAGTCGTAGTAAAGTATGTTACATAACATCAAACTTTGGGGAGGATTGGACAATTGTTTTGGCCTCCTTTAGAAGGTTGGGAAATGACCACTTCTGAAGGAAGGCAGTAGTCCTATAGCCAATAGATCGACGGATGACCATGCTTAGTGGGCAAACTACATCTTCCCCCTTTTTAAAAATTTTGTTGTGTCTTCATGAATTTGTGTTGTGCAAATTACAATTGGAGGTATGCCTTGACATTTGTTGTTACAGGGTAAAAGGCCTCAATGGCCGTATAATCTGTCACTTGCCACCCTCCTTGGATGGCAGAATTGGCCCTGCCTGCTGATTCTGTTGTTCTCCTCGTTCTCCCATCACATTGCTTCTTCCTTTTTATGTTACGGAGCAGGCAGGGCAGGGCTTTGCAGATTCCACCAGGTGCGCCCAACCCAAGGGGTATGTCACCCAGAGCCTGGCTTGCCGGTCTGCCATGGCCTGCCCCTTCAGTAGTACATAAGCCAGACCCATGAGTTCTCCTTCAGAGGAGGAGGCATAATTTCTGGAATATAATACAAATACCAAAATTTCTCACCATGTACATGAGGGCAGACCACAAGGGATCTGCTCTTCCTTTACACTACACATAATCCTTGTACACGCACACAGCTTGCCAATTTGTTCTTGCCAACTTTAAGCATGCTAGGAAATGCTGGTAGAGCCTGCAGAATTTTATTTTTCTTAACTTGTTATACTCCTGTGGCAGACCTGGCACAATACCCACACAAATATTCTGTGCACAGAGTCCTTGCACTCATAACCCAAAGTCTTATTAGGCTACCTACTTGTTGATCCCGCAGTGTGAGACTATATTAGCAACTAGTCAGTATGCTAATTGTGTGAATACTGTATACTTACCGGTTGCGTATGAGCTACTTAGATCATATCTTTGAGTTTGGATTTGACTTAAAGGAGGAAGAAGTGGGTGCTGCTACCTGATCAATACTGCCCGATGTAAGCAACTAATCAGTATGCCAATTGTGCATACACTGTATACTTACTGGTTGTGTATGAGCTACTTAGATCATATCTTTGATTTTGGATTTGACTTAAAGGAGGAAGAAGTGGGTGCCGCTACCGGACAAATACTGCCCAATAAAAGCAACTAATCAGTATGCTAATTGTGTATACACTGTATACTTACTTGTTGTGTATGTGCTACTTAGATCATATCTTTGATTTTGGATTTGACTTAAAGGAGGAAGAAATGGGCGCTGCTACCTGATCAATACTGCCTGATAGAAGCAACTAATCAGTATGCTAATCGTGCATACACTGTATACTTACAGGCTGTGTATGAGCTACTTAGATCATCATATCTTTGATTTTGGATTTGACTTAAAGGAGGAAGAAGAAGACACCGCTACCTGATGAATACTGCCTGATAAATATCTGAGCCAATTTCTGCATCCACACTGACTGACCCAATTTCTGGATCCAAATAGGCCAAATTAATTGTTATGTCCATTTCTGTGCACTACAGAATCTTGTAAACGACAACACAACATGGACAAAGTCTGAATGCTGCAGAGGCTGTGAAAATGCAGGCAGGCAGGCAGGCACTGGCTGTGGCACATACCCTCGGAACTCCTCCTAAACTCCATGACGCCATGTAGTTTAACATCCCCACTCACACCCCCTATTTGGGCCTCTATCGGAAGGTACCACATCCAACATGTAGTGTGAATTATCCCCCCATCCCCACCCACAAACATGAAAAAGTGAACAGTACAATGAACCAGGTAACCGGTGAGAGCATGCAGGTTACTGTGAATAGTTGAGACTCAAAATGAGGGTCCAGACTATTCACATTAACCAATGTGCTCAAGCCAATTGCTCTTGACAACATAACTGCTCGTAGGGAGCACGGAGCTCACATACAATGGGACACAAAAGAGTGTGGGTTATGAGGTTCAACCACCTAGTGATCAGGAAAACATACAAATGTATTTTAAGGAGGTATGAAAATGTCAAAAGGCAACAACATACCTGATATAATTGGGGAGCTCTTGTCTAATGGCATGCTATCATGTTAGTGAGAGGAGATGGTCCTTACATATGCCATCACATGGAACCAATCAATGCAGCTCACCCATTTGGCTCACATTATGGGCCTTTCGGTTTGCACGTATTAGGGCTGCTTGTTGATGATTTTCTTTCCCTCCTCTGTTCATCACTTATATTTAATAATGCTCCACTCAATTAGTTGGCCAAATGTTTCTGTCTGCATTCTACAGTGGCGCCTCACTTCCATGCTATCATATCTTTGACTAGTCTTACCCTATGTTTGAACCCAAATGACAATAATACCAGGGTCAGGAGAGGATGAGAATGTCCTTTCAAATTTACTCATAAATTTGGCAATGAAAATAATTGTTTTTTGCTTTATGATCAGAGGTTGTAAATTGTAATACAAGCCCACCCCTGAGAACTTGTCGCCCCTGGAAAGTGAGCAGGTCCACAAATGGCCCATTTTGCTACTACTTAACTAGAGGTAATTACTCAAGTCAATCCCTCACTCAAGGGTCATTAGACTCTCTAAATCCAACTTCTTGGAGGTTTAGGAGGTGTGTGGCATTGGACTTCTCAATTTGAAGGGAAGTTGTGACATGGGGGCAGTTTTCATCACCTAAGATGGGCCTAGACCAGTGTTGGGTGGTTCTTTAATTTGGAACTAGTTATTTGCCAGTATTAAGATAGGATATATAGGCATATAACCACCAATTCCCATCTCATGAAAACCTCACTTTCGCCTATAACCTGGCAATTTTCAAAAACTCCGTATTTGCTCCCTTCTCCAACTTGACAATCTAATTTTAAAAATATTCAGGTCACCTTAGCTATGGCACCTGAAAACACCCAAGGTTCTTTGAAAGAAACTTAACATATGACAAATTTGAAAACCGTTGCACTATCGCTTGAAGGTCCTTTCATTGAAACTTGATCTTTGTAGAACATGAAAACTACATGGTTTTAGGTTCTTTCAAAGAAATCGACCTTTGCAAAACCAATTTTGGGTTTTGTTTTGAGGTTCTTGAATTTTACTTTTCTTGCGATGGAAAAAATAGGATCCCTCAACTTTCAATGCTCAATGTCATAATTTTTCATGAGCTTCTTGAATGCAACCTTGGAATGGCAAGAGTTGTCACTTTTATTTATAAATTTATTCATGTACTCAAGCTTTATTCAAGTATGGTGATGGCATGTGCATCAAAGGCATCAAACAAATGTGAGAAAACTTTCCAATGTGTTGTGTGTTTTTTTTTCTATTGTTTCTTGTGTAATTTGTGTTTGTCTTTCTTCTCATGTTAACAAGCTCAAGGAGTGTTCAAAGTGTGTTATGCAATTGTAAGTGCTTAGCATTTCACTTCACCTACCACCACCCACATGTGTTTGTGATTTGTCCACCCTCTCAAATCACTTCTACTTGTGATTATCTTTCACTACCGTCCCCCATTTCTTTGTTTCAACTACCATGGAGTTTTCAATTTTAAAAATTAGCATAACATGCAAGCCAACTCTAATGGGTTTTGTGTTGTTGGGCATTTGGAAGGGTGTAATGACAATAACATTGTGAATAGTTCAAAGTGGGAGGCCCCATCCAATGTTGATGACCTTGTAATGCAAAAGGTGTTGTTGGAGAATTTGAGGAAGCAAATGAAGCTTTAAAAGCCTCATTAGAAAACTTCATACACTTGGGCCTTTTTTCAGGTGAACAACAACCAACTTGTTAATTTGGGACAAAGGCAAGTCATGAAATGCATTGTTTATTATAATGAAACAATTGGCCCCAAGATTTTGGCTTTATGCACAAGATGCCACAAATGTTTCATGGTTTATCATAAGGTTAATGACACATCGACCATGAATAAACATGTGGAACAAGATCATGTTGTTTTATTTGAAAGGTATATATAAGAAATACATGTTCATCCTCAAAATCTTCTTGAATAGGAACGAGTTACTAAATGGCAAAATGTTGGCCCAATTGCCATTTCCAAATGTTTTCCTTCTTCAAATCCATTCCCAAAAAACCCTGAGATGTAAAAGGGGTTTTTGGAGGGCATCACGTTTTCTATGATCAAGAATTTTCTTTCATTAAAGATTGTTGAATCTATTTGCTTCCATAGATTGAATCTTTGATTGTGCTTGAAGGTGAATTTCCCAAAGTAAAAGACTTTTATTAAATAAGTTTTTAATGCATTGGTGAACAAAACCTTGGTTGAATGCTTGTTACCCTCATGCACATATAACCTTTGGATGTCAAAATGAACCCATGGTGTTTTTGCAATTGTTGTTAATTTTTCTCCAACAATTGGGAGCCAAAACACATCATTATTGGGTTGTTTGGGACCAATGATACTAGTGGTGTTGCCATGGCTATGAAGTTGAAACAAATCTTGACAAATTTCCAATCACAAAAAATATTATGGCATATGTCAAAGATGAAAAGTCTAATTTGCAAAATTGACGCATCCCCAAGCTCCTTAATGGATTCAAATATGAGTCCAAACTGAAAACAACAAAAAAGCAAAGAATCAAGGCACACTCCTTGGCTCACCGCACTTTAAGGGGGTAGAGGGGCGTGATGGAGCTCCAGGATGGGACTAGGAAGAGTGACAAGCATCAACTACTCACACGGACTTGCACAAAACCAACACAAGGTGGTTAGCGCATAGTTGGAACACTTTTGGTGTTAAGATGAACCACAAGCAATTTGGATTCACAAGACTCACCATAGCCCGGACTTGGGGGAAGCCACCACCTTCCCCCTTATAGTATACTTTGTGCCTCTTCATGAAACCCACATCCAAATGGTTTTTTATCCCGAGACTCCCAAGTGAAAGTCCCGAAATTGCCAAAGTTGGGACTCCCGCGACTTTGGAGCTCCATACTTTTGTGTGAAGACCTCCAATTGAAATGAGGTCCTTAACAAAGTTGTAACGTTCGTCGATAGATTTTCAAAGGTATGTCGCACGTCACTTACACGCAAGGAAATTGGGTTGATTCTTGACTTTTAGTGGTCAAAAGTCAAACTGCCAATTTGATTCACGACCTTTCTTTTGGCCATAACTTGCATGTCAAATGTCCAAATGGGTCATGCAAGCCCATTTTAGACATCTACGTTTCAATAGTTTTCCAATGGTATAAAGAACTTCTCGAGCCATTAGGTTTTGATCCTTGCAATCGTTCTTTGAAAATTCGAAAGTCCACCGGGACTCCAACTCCCAAAGTGGAAGCTACTTTGGGAATGTGAGGGTTCATTCCCTCACACTTCCTTCACTCCCGGGCTTCCCTCTTAGCCCACAACCTTGCAAGCCTTTACCTTGGTCACGAACCCAAGGCTAGGGTTGCAACAATTATGAAGTTGAAACAAATCTTAACAAATTTCTAATCACAAAAAATATTATGGCATATGTCAAAGATGAAAAGTCTAATTTGCAAAATTGTGTGATGGCTTATAATTTAATTATGTCATGTGGTGGCCTTGGCATGGTTAAACCATTTCATAGTTCTTTGTTTTAAGCATGCATTATCAAAGGTGCGTAGATATGCCATTTCAAATGACAAGGTGGCTCATGGGTTATGTTATGCATCAAGAAAATCTACCTAATCAAACATCCAAAAATGTATCACATGGCCAATTTTTTGACAAAGGGAAATTGGCATGGAAACAAACAAGTATTGAATTTGGTATGAACCCCCACAAATTGAATACCATGGTGAAAACAAATTACATTCCAAATTTGTAGCCTTATGTCCATTATGAAAAATCATCTCTACTGGAACCGCATTGCCTTGTAATTAGAGCTCCAAAATAATTAATATACAATTAGTCTATAACTAAAACATGAAAATATGGACAATTAAAAAATAAAATGTCATGTTAGAAAATCAAGGAATTATACTATAACTGCAACTTAGTTGTAAATGGGACACCTATATGATGTAATGTATGCATCATACTAACAAACATATTCAATTGTGTTTAACTTTTGAAAAAGTTACACTTTAATTGCATGTGGCAATTACATTACAATTAATGTAAATGTAAAATTCAATCAACAATTATGTTACAACTAGTGTATAGTGTTGACACATACAATCATGCCATGTGGACACATTTCCACTTGACATTAAATATGACAGATGCAATTAATTATTAACTATGATTCCCATCGATACATCTAATTGTGCCACTATGTTGCCATTATAGAATTATTATTTTTCCACTATTTTGTGATTGTTATTCAATTGTTGATAAGTTAATAACTAAACACATTTGTATTAATCTTCAATATTTCAAATTGAATTCACTTTTCAATCATTTATTAATTCATTACATATTAATTAATCAGTTGAATTCAGAAAATTATTTTTTAATTGAGTCGAATAATTAAATATTTGAATTAAATGTCTAAAAACTAAATATATACATTCATTAATTAGCTAATTATTTGAATTAAATTATCAATTCAGATAACTAGCTCATACCATTGTTTCAAATAATTAATTCCAAATAATTAAATTTGAAAATATATATTATTTATCTAAATTCATATATGTATTTATCTAATAAATAACTAATTAATTATTTGAATTATATTGATTAACTCAAATAATTAATTTTGATAATTAATTATTGATAATTCATTCACATATAAAATTATCAAATAATTAACTATTTATTTGTACAATTTACAAAATTAAAAACATACACAAAAAATTTGGGAATTTTTTTTATAGTTGCAATTCAATAAACAATCAATGTGCAATTAATAGATTTAACCCATATGTTTTTGTCTTTGGATCTCATTTCACAAACTAAATGAAAAAGGTGTATTTTTGTGTGTGTTCACATTAAAACACTTGTGTCAATTTGGGATGAACTTAAAAAATCATAACCCCAAAAACAAGACATAAAGTAAAATTAAAATATTTACATGGCTACTCTTTAATTCACCTACTTTTCTACCTTCCCACCTATTCGCCTACTTAAGTTGGTAGGTAAATATGTAATGTAACCTTGTAGGTAGGTCATATCTACTTAGTTTTACCTACGTACATAGGTAGTTAGGTAAGACCTACCAACCTACCTACCTACCTATGTTTATGTATTGACCTACTTACCTATTTAAAAATAATTTTAGATTATTTTGTTTTCTCAATTTTCAATTAATATGCCAAGTGGCAACTTTTGACTATACCATGTGTCATAATTTGAAACCATATAAAATGAACAATGATAATGCACAATGGAAATCAATATTTCAAAAAGAAAAAAATCACCTTAAAATCCCCATAATGCCACATGTTATATATTGATGGATCGATGTAAAGTAATGATGTTGCCATGGTAGTTGCAAACTAGTTGCATTATAATTGCATAGTAGTTGTTTTGGCATAGTTGTAAATGAGTTGCATGAGTTGCATCCCTAACCCATATACATATGCAACTCATGCAACTCATGTTACTTGTTCAGTTGCATTCATACCCATAGAAATATGATAAGTTGCAATGAGTTGCAAATGGTCATTACAACCCAAAAACCCAGTTGTAAGGCCAATTGCAAATTACTTCATTTTTTCATAACGGTGTTTTCTAGCTTAGCATTTTCATTTTACATACCTTTGTTGGATTTTCAATAGCCACTAATGTTGGAAAGGAGCTTATCAAATATGTTGTTGATTTTTTCTATGGCTGGATTTTCTAAATAAAGCCAATTTTTTATTTCTTCCTTGGTTGGATTGAATATTGAATATGGAACTTTAAAAATGCAATCCTCTAAAGTTCAATTCTTGCATAAATTTTGAATGAATAGAAAGATTCTATTAATGATATATTGCAATTACTACCAAGCCTAAATTTGAAATTTATATCTATTTTGATGTTTACTGTTCATTGTTTTTGTTGCACTAATTTTCTTGGACTTTCATGAATGTTTTTTTCATGGGGCTGATTTGTGGTTTTCCTCCATTGCTGATTTTTTTCCCCATGGTTCATGGCTGATTTCTTTTTCCATTGTTGATTCTTTGTAAGCCTAATTATTTATATGGTTGATTTTCTTAAATGAAAGCTAATTGATTGGATTGAACATTGAACATAGATTTTCATACATTCAAAACCTATAAGGTTTGATTTTATCCAACATGATACTTGGAATGAAAACTATAATTTAATGTCTAAATCATCATTTGTGGATAACAACAAATGGAGGGTTCTTTCTAGGAGCTATTGTTAATACAAATCTCACAACCAATCTTGGGGAGAAGGGATTGTCTCTTGAGCAACTACAAGAAGATGAAGTGATAGAATCTAAGATTCATGACTACTTGGATAAGAAGGCTTTGGAGCTCAAAAAGCTTTAGACACCACTCTATGAGGATTTTTATGAGAACTTAATGAGTTCAAAATTCTATGAACAATTATGCCTACAAAAATCTTCATTGCACCTTTGAACTTTGAACCACTATTTTGAGGTTGTTATCACAATGATTTTCTTGGACCTTCATTTATGTACTTGTTTTTCTTTCTAGGGGTGATTTGTGTATTTTTGCATGGTTGATTTTTTTCCATTGCTAATTTTTGCCTTGGCCAATTTCTTTTCCATGGTTGATTTCCTTTTAAAGGGGTTATTCAAAACAACAAACATGTAGCCCTAGCAAATCATAAGAGCTTCAATGGAAGGTCAATTAGAATTAAAAACAACCAGAAAAGTAAAAGAAATGTGAGCTTTAGGAACCCTAGTTCCATTGGGGTCCCTTTTCCTAATGTCAATTGTTCCCATCTTTTAAAAATTCCATCAACAAGGTTGAATGAATGGAAAGGTCTTATTGAAATACACAAAAATTGCAACCAAGCCTTAGTATGAATTTTAATGAACATCAAATTCTAAAAAAAGGAACTTGTGCAAGCATTTACAATGAAGTGAAAAAAAAAAATGGAAACAATTTGTTAAACAAGGCTCTCCATTGGACTACCATTCTACAAGGTGTAAGGTCTTTCTTTCCTTCTATGTATGTTTTCTTTCTTTCTTTGAAACTTTTTATAATTGGTGGTCTCTTATATAGCCTGCTTAGACTCTCATTTGATAAGCAAGCTTTGTTACCAACTACCAACCCCAACCTAATAATGAGTCATTTTGGCCCCATCTTTGGCTCTTTAATCTCATAGATCTTGTAATGAGGAAAATGCATTCGAATTGTTCCTCACTAGTTTCATTATTTTTCATTTGTCATCCATGGTTAATTTTAGAAGGATCTATATTATGAATGCCTTGGTTGAAAGAGAGAACATTGAGTTGTTCCTTTGACCTTCACAAAAACTTGAAACATGGTTGATTTCAAAGGCCTATTTATTTAATCTTCTAGTTTTGATCAAGAAGAAAAAACACATGATACCCCCATTTTTCCAACATTTGAAACATGTAGTGAAAATAATACAACAATTAAAAGGAATACAACCATTTGCTCACTTGGATGAATTAATTATAACATCATAAACTTTTTGGGTCACAATTTAGCACTAGTCATTGTACAAATTTCTTTTTCCCATAAATTTGTATTATTTAAACACAAATGTTGTACATCTAAAGCAAGTATGAAACATGTATAAGTAGGATGATTTTTTAAAAAAAACTCAAGGACATCTTTTTTGGTAACCTTGTTGAATAGTGAATTGTAAATGTAAGACATCCAATATTGATGTAAAGTGATGGAATTTAGTAATGTTTGGAAAAGAATCATGTTTTTCAAAATATCTTCAAAATTATTTGGAAATTCTAATGGCATTGAGTTCAACTTTACTTCAAAACAAAACTTAAGTGAGTTGTGTGCATGCAATAACAGTTGAATGAAATGTACCAACATCGAATTTTTTTGAACAAGTTCATTTTGTGCAAACTTTAAGTTGAATACTTGTAAGATGTTTACAAGATTAAAAAATAAAATAAAATAATAACATCAAAAGAAAGACAACAATGAGAAAACAAAGGTCCAAGTACAGTTGGGGTACCCAAAAGGATTGTTTCATTTAATATCCAATGGACCCCTTCACTTGAACATGTTGTTGAAATTTAATAACACATTCATATTGATTTTTTTTTTGGTCATTAATACATACATTATTAAAGTACTATTTTATGCATAGAACTTCAAATTTGAACAAGTTTAAGGATTGTTAACAAGTCCTAGAAAACTTTCCAACACTTTGTTTCGTGAAAAAAAAAAGTTCAAAGACCCATAAGGAATGTCTAAATAAATTATTTTATCTCAAGTTTTAAACCACAAACACCTTAGTTGTTAATGTATATAAAATGTTCAAATGTGACAAGAACTAAATGCCCTATTGCAATGCATGAAACTTTAAAAAGTGAAATTTATGGGAATTTGGGTCATTGATAGAATATGGCCCACATTAGATAAATTTTATTATTCTTACATTCATAAATGAAAAAAATAGATACATCAGATGCCCATATAAAATTTTAAGCAAATTTATTTCATTTGATATGAAAAAAAAAGGAAAAAATAAAATAGGCCGTAAGTTTAATGAAGAAAAAGGTGAATTTGGGGGTTGTAGGAGTGAATCCTTATGTTTCAAATAGGGTACCTTGATTGTACTTGGACCCAAAAACCAAAAATGTATAACTTGAAAAACAACAAAATTGAAAAGCAACAAAACCATAAAGTGTGACGAAATGAACAACAACAACAAAATTAAAAAGCACCTATGCCAAAACACACAACAACCATGACCAAAAACAATGTTATTAAACGAATATGAACAATTTGAATTTTTTTTAAAAACAGACATTGACAAGTGAACAATAACAACTTTAAACATACATACAAGACAAATTATACAAGTGAACAAGAAGAAAAAACACAAACATTGATTGACAGGTGAGCAACAATAACTTCAAAGTCACTTGCAAGATAAACAAAAAAATGAAAATGCAAAAACATTGAACAATTGACAAGTGAACCACAACTTTGAAGCAAATGCAACATGAACACTTACAAAACACACATTAACCTGTGAATAACAAGAATGAGAGCAAAGTGAGAATGAATCTACATGTAAGCTGCAATAACGATTCATGTCTTGCATGCCACAAAATTCATTATTATTTCAGCAATTGACAAGGAGTGCAAACATCTTATGTCAATTGCTTGGAGCAACCATTGCAAAAGGTAAAAGTTGTGACCAAAGAGAGTAGGTAGATTAAGGTGACTTTAGCTTGAATGGCAATAGCTTGGGTAAGTAAGGTGGGTAAGTAGAGGTTAGGGTTTCATAAGAACATAGAGAAAACTAGTTATGGTAGTCATAAGTACGGGTATGAAAATAAGATGCTACCCCTATATGTGAATAGTCTATTAAGCTGTATTCACGCTTAATGTTAGGGACTCTAGTGATGAGTACCCTAACTCCATGCTACTCATTTAGGACTTACACCTACTTACCATGAACATTTTATGTTAAGTTAACCTTCACTTAACATCAAGTGTGAATGCACCATTAGCATGATAGTATCTTGACAACATGGACACTAATCATATTATTGATATAAATGTATTCATATATAGAACATCTCCACTTGTGGCCAGAATGTGACCCTGCACAGGAAATCTTGGCTGAGGTAGAGCAGTCAAATCCAGTGGATTCACTGGAAGACTACTGTAACCCTGAAAAAACACACAGCTTTCAGAGACCTGATGGAGCCGTAGAAGAGTCTAATAAACACAGCGAAATCGTATTTATTGACTGCTCCCTCTTATAATGATTGGTCCAGGTGGTTTGCTATTATTAGTCTCCCATGTATTTGGAGTCCCAGTTTCAATTTTATCGGTGGGGTTGGAAAACAGTAAGAACTAAAACTTGGATGTGAGAAATATGTTTTGCAGCATCACATACTGGGCCGGAGATCCTCTTATTTTGATTACACTACAATTCCTTGGGAAAAAGATGTCATGGTTTTAATTGAGGTTTTGTGGGATCCCCTGACTTTTTTGGTGTTCAAAATGGCCCCTTTTCATGTTGCCAATATAGTGATACTGTAGTTCAGGAGTAGCTTCAACACATCTCTGTTGGATAATTAATTAAATTTGAAGATTCCATCGCAAAAGTCAGATTATGTTGGACATTGTAAAAGATTCTTTTTCATCCTTAGCCCAAAAAAAATATTTTTGAGGAAAATTTCAAAATTTCTAGAAATTATATAATTCATGTTGAAACTGCCAATGTAGGTCCTGTAGGAACCACACCCACGTTCTAATATGTAGTGGGAAAGTGGGATAATACTTTATATATGTTTAGTGGGAGATTGGGATACTTATGGCCCATGTTTGGTAGTGGGTACTAACTAACAAGGTGAGTACCTTTTAGCTAAGGAGGGCCATCCCAGCTTTTCGAAACCAAATGGGCTGGGACTTTTTAGCGCCATTTCGACCAGAAGATATCTATTTTAGCCATGTCAAATTTGGATTTCGTATTTAGTCTTTATTTCATGAGTGGAAGATCCAGTCCCTGCAATTGACACTTTATCGATCATGCATAGGGTATCAAAGCCTCTGGACAGGTGCAGTCCCAAAATAAGGGGCCTAGGACAATAGCCAAGTTTGAACCCTGCGTTTTGGGAACATCCATTATCCCTTTGCTTTACCCATTGGAGGAGGTGAAGATTATCAAGAATGTAATGAACTATTCAAATGTAGTCTTTGTATTTGAAAACACATCCCCTGCCACAATTTCCCCTCTGCAGTTAGAGGGACCTTACAAAAGAGTAAGGTACATGCATCGGAGGGGCAGGGTTCTTATGCTTACTCATAAAATGAGAGACCATCAATAAATAAATAAAGGAAGGAAAAAAACCTGGCAAGGGAACAAGACAAGAAAAAGAAAGGACCCAAGTCCAAACCAAAGATCACACTTCAAAGTGCAGAACACACAATGGGGAGCCCTAAGAGGAGAAAACACAGGAAACCTAGGACCTGAACCCATCACTAGTAGCATGAAGCAAATCATGCAATGAAATAGGTGAAAAACTTGGAAGGACACCAAGCCTAGAAGAGGCCTCACTTGCTGCAACAACTGCCCTACGCAAGATAGTGGTGACCTGAACTCTCTGAAGAGCCACTGACACTCTTCGCCTATAAAATTAACATATAATAAAAAAGGGGGGACCTGCAAAGCCCTTCACGGACCATGCCGTGTTATTCCTTAGGTGGGGGACGGAGCTTACAACTATGAATATGGTGTAAGATCCTTCCTCTCAGGATAAATGTTCAAAAGACTTGAGGTTTGATGGGCATTCCGGTTTTTCAACTGACCCCTAAACAGTGGAGGGAAAAAAATATACTGGTTAACATGCCCTCCAATAACACTTAAAAAATTTGGAGCAGGTCTTTAGGCTATTGGAATTGGCAAGAGGTGGGTTAATCACTTGGTTTCGATTTACCTTGCCAAACCTTATGCTCAATGTGTCTCTCTGAGACAGGGCCAATCCCACCAAGGAAAATGCCACCCTCTATAAATTAAAAAATTATGAGACAGGTGTTTATACAAATATTCAGATACCAATACAATAATTGTTTCTTGATTTATTCTATGGATTTGAGGCCTTACTCCTTTGTGACAAAGTATTGGACAAACAATTTAAACTAAAATCACTCAGCTCCCTCTAGCATTAGAGTTGCATCTAAATCATTGAATTTTCATTACTTATTTTGTCACTCCCTGTGACATGCTCCTAACCTTGCAAAATGTCACCTGAAAAAGGATTGCAATTCAAATTTAGTCCAAACCCCAAATCTCTTTAGAAAGGGGCCTGTAGTCAGAAACTGATTTAGTCATGTACTCATTTGCTTGTCGATCACCAATGTTACATTAGTCTGCTCAGCTTCGATAGTCTTTGGAATCGTGCATCCCTCCAAGCCCCAGACATCTCCCCCCCCCATGCACTAACACACATATCAATATCAAGTCCTCTTAGAATAGTCCATCCCTAACAAGAGTATCATGAAAATTTAATTCGACAAATACTTATTACCATATCATATCACGACCATATCGTGCTCATGATTCTATGCATACCATGATTTTTCAAACACAACCATGATACTGTAATAGGTAAAGAAATTGGCTTCACTCATGCTCTCGATTCTATGTGTAAGATGGATTTGGAAACATGACCACAATAGTGCAATAAGTAAACCATCAGCTGGACTCTTCTCCCTCACCCAAACATATTTGGACTACCTATATGTTGTTGGGATATAATTTGAACTCTTTTGTTGGGTGTTTGGATTAGTGTTGCCAGGTTTTGAGAATTAGGCAGGTCTACGTTCTAGGTCAAGTTATAAGATATTAAGACAAGAGGTTTTAAGTTTTGCTAGAATAATCATTATAACCTAAGTAGGCAACCAGTCTCTTTTCAAAATTTAATTAGCACTTGAACTGAGGTGATGTTATATTTTGAACATGTTTCAGGTACTCTAGGTAAAAGTATAACTTTATTATTGAAAAAAATAAAAAATATATATATATAAGCTTGACCTTACACTTTAAGCAAGTTGTTGGTTTTGATTAGTTATGCATAATAAATATTACATAATCTTTAGTTATGTGTAAAGGAGATAGAATTAGACTTGACCTTAAACCAGATTGGCTCTAAGGTTTTTATTAAAATGATTGAAACCAGAGGTTTTTAGAAATCCAAAGATTTGGTCACAAGATCGAACAAAAGGTTCTAGTCTTAAATCAAGAACTAGACAACATTGGTGTGCACCAATGTTGGGCAGGTATAAACTTTTGAACATACCAGCTAATATCGAATCTTTATATTGGTAATGGATCTCTTTTATAACTTTGATACCAGCCTTGGCCTAGTATCTTATGTCCACTGCTGATTTTTGGAAAGTATGTGGCAAGTATATATATCTGATATTGAAATAGCCCTATCATTGAATTGGTATTACCTCAAGTCCCTACCAAGTAGATACTAGTACAAGATTGGTATTGCCTTACTTAGGTCATACCAATCTGGTCAGTTCTTTGATACAAGGGCCAGTAGTACCTCTCTCTATATATACGAGGGTTCCAGCTGAGTTCCTGCTCAACATCTATCTATGAAGGAAGGTTGTTTGTTTGTTTTGTTTGTACTTATGAGATCCACCGAACTGGGATGCTTCAGATCACATTCTTGGCGTCTGTGGAAAGCTCTCGCTGATGAGGGGTGCGTGGACACGTTGGCCACACTAGTTGATTTGAACAAGTGTTTGATTGGGTGTTAGAAATTGCACCAAAGCCCTTGACCGGAGGCTTGACTAGAATCAGGCTTTTGCCCGTGCTTGACGCTGCCTAGAGGAGGCCCTGGACGTTCAGGTAAAGCCCAAAGCCCATGGCCTCGAGCTTTACCCTACACATAATTCCAGGAAGCATACTGAAACCCTCCACCTTTCCTCCCCCCCCACACAGCACAGAAGCACATGATTACACAGGAGCTGAGCCAAACGGGCATGACAGTTATGGACAGGTACTGACAGTTAGCAAGAGTCAGCAACCAACAACTACTGCAACGACCAGGCTTGGGAAGTGGGGAAAGAAGATATACAAAATTTTATTAGTGTTTTGAAGGTACCTTAGTCAGAGCTGCAACAACTCGCCTAGCATACTAGTGCTGACCACTAACCACTTCTACAGTGCACTTGACCCCACAGACCAGGACTAGAGCCGGCTAAGGGGGATCGAGCAGCAACCTCCATGTAGCCCACATATAAAACAGACACACTTAATTGATCTTCTAATTTATATTTTTCTGCTGGCCCTGACAACCCCTTCTTCCCTGCAAGCTGCTGCTGCTGGGAACCGACCCCTACTTCCTTGGGAAGACCTGCAACATCCAATCTGATACAGAACTGGTTTTTTCATTATAAAGAAAAAGATTGCCTGTTTTGTTGTGCAAACTGTTGAACTATTCCTTGACGAATAAGTTTGTGAACGTGTACCATTTTCCCCTTTATATGAACTAACATAATTACCACTGTGTAACATTGTGGCTATTGCATGAATGATTACCATTTGTGTTTAGTAATGAAGACCACCCATCCTGGCACCACTACATCCCATTTCATGTTAAGAATCTCTGGGTGTTTTATTTGCAATGGGGGCATGTTCTTGTATAAGAAAGAGAGAGAGAGAGTGTGTGTGTGTGTGTGTTCTTGCACTCTGTGGACCTCAAACCCTGGCAACTGACTCCCATGTTTTGAGGGCGGCTGCCAGTGCAAAGTGTGCAAAATGTTGACAATACATTGAAATGGTGCAAAAGCACCCAACCCAAAGTCACACCCCGCCCCCTCCCCATCCCCCCAAGTTGAAGAAACACACAGAACAAGTCCAATGAACTTGTCACCATCTTCAAACTTGTCCAAGCTCCGTGTATCATCAGAAACAAGTGAAAAAAGAGGCAGGACATTTCACCCTTATTCATCTTTATTTGTTTCATTTTCAATCATATTCATCCATCTTGGTTGCATTTTATGTCATTCCAAGGGTCTTACTATTAAGGAAGGTAGGTTTGTTTGTTGGGCCACGCTTTTAGGCAAGGCTTATGCATTCACTTTGGTCTATAATAGGGTGAAAGCACACTATGGTGACCCACTTTGGGGCACTTTTCCATCCACTACTAAAAGTATTTTAATATGAACTTCACAAAATGTAGTCCATTTAATTTTGAGTTTAGATTTTGGTCTTTTGGTTTAATTTTTTTGATTTCCATAAAATTAATGTTATTTAATATTATTTAAATAAATAAATAAATATAATAATGTAAAGGAAAGGAACCAGGGGTATATTTCTATGTACATAGTATAATAGAATTCATTTTTTCATTTGAAATTGCCTTAGTATTTAATTTTACTAATAATAAAATTAAAATTAAAAAAATTAAAAAATAGGGCCACCTCAAAACACTTGTCACATTCCATTTGCAAGTGATTGTTTGTTAAAACATCAATTTGCCACATACCTATGACCAAGACCATAAAAAAAAACTCATTTATAACATGAAAATAATCAAACTTTTCAACTAGTTCACAAATTTGGTTTAAATTATGTGAAATGATATGTGAAATAACTACTATAAATTTCATGAAAGTTTAAAATCATTTCAATCATTTTTGGAGCATATTTGCATTTTTGAATACATTGTGACATGTATTTTTTTCATGCAAATATACTCCAAGCCACCATAATATAAATAAGAATATTTACATAGTTACTCTTTAGTTCATTTACTTTTTTACCTAAGTTCTACCTATTTGCTTTCCTAGGTAACTAAGTTGGTCTTACTTTTCTACTTACCTTCCTTTTTTACTTGTTTAGTCTATAGATAGGTGAATAGGTATGTAGTATATGTTAGTCCTACCTTACAATGGATGATTTTGCACAGTTGTTATTCTCTTTCATTTCTACAAGCTCTCTTTCCACAATTTGCATCCTCTTTTCCCTTAAAATTCTTTGAGAGTAATAATGAATCTTTGTCACTCAATATTAATCATTTTGCACAAAAATTTGAAGCAAAAATTTCAAGTTAAAACAAGAAGGGAAAGGTTGACAAGTGTAATTTGAGAGTGTGAGGCTAAAATGTGCCAAGGGCTGAAATATCATAAATGAAGGTTGAAGTTCAAGAACAAAAAGTAACATGGTGGGAACAAAGATGAGCACAACTTGGTGACACATGTATGCATGTTGTTACAACCATAAACAACATTATCAATTTTATAACCATATCCAATATAGAATTTGTCAAATTTTTTATTTTTTCACATTTACTATAATTGAATTTTTTATTTATTAAACTTTTACTTCTGAAATAAATAAACCAATAATAAGAAAAATTTGGTAGTAATAGTTGAAATGGTGAAAGTACTATGGTAGTCATTTCACTATGCCAAAATCCAACAGCTATGATTAACACAGTTTGCGGTTATGTCCCAATTTTAGTCATGTAGTTGTGCATAATGAATTAGGAATAATCATCATTGGGCCTACATTCAACTAAAATAATTACCCCTACTATTCATTGAGACCACATCATTAAGGTAGATTTGTCAATATATCCATTGTTTTTTGACCAAAAGAATTAAAACAAAAGATTAAAAATACAAATTTAAACGATTGGAAATTCCAAATGCTTCATAATGCATTTAGTAACAAGATTTTATTGCTTGAGGACATGTAATATTTATTTCATTTAACTGATATTGGATTAAACAAGGAATTACAAAATAATTTAAAGCAATGTAAAGTTACATAATTCCATTCAAACTTAAAGATACTGTTTTTATATTTTAAAAAATAAATAAATGTAATTTTTAAAATTTGAAATTATAAACATAAAAAATTAAATTTTAATTATGAAATTCAAAACACATGAGAATAAATTACATTGGAATAAAATAAAATCATTTAAATAAAATAAATTATAAAATTAAACATAATTATAAAATGTACAAATTTAAATATAAATATATTTATGTAATTGAACAAATATATTTATTTAGAGCTCTTTTTTTTTTGAACTATAATTTAATATTTTATTTTAATATTTTATATTTGTAATTTTAAAATTACCAAATAAGAAATTCATAATATTATGAAATATATTTAATTTAATTGAAACTCAAATATATGTGAGATTTCAAATAAAAGCATAATAATTGAATTTTGTGATTATACATGTAACATTTATTTTATTATGATATTATTGTACAATATTGTGTGAAATTTGAAATATAGATGTTTATCCTTGTGCAAAGACATATTTGTCATGAGTTGAAATGATGATTGAATGGTTAAAGAATTGGTTTGTGTCCAAGGAGGTGAAAGGTGCAATTCCTTGCAATTGAATTACATGATTACATAATCAAATTGAAAATTTTAAACTTGTATGACTATCATTTAATTGAACATTTGTGACTTCATTTTGCCAAAACATGGCGTATATGATTACATTTGTAGTCATTTAAGACACATGTGACCCCATGATTGGTAGTCAAATGTGGACTTGTGGTTTTTACTACTAATTGTTTTCAAGGTGGCAATTAGAAAGGACATTAATGATTGGGCCTTCATGCTTGTCATAATTGTGAATGTAGTCATGGAAAACACAGCCAACAATTAGATAGACCATCTTAAACCATTGGATTGGCTTTAACCAAATGCAACATAAAGAAATTTTTAACATAAAAATGTTGACCTATGGCAAGTTACAAGTTGAAAATATGACAAGACATGGACTACCTTAGGTTGGCCTAGGTTAGGTGGCCTAACCTACTAAGCCTAGGTTTAAATGTGCACTAGCTTAGTTAGAGAACCTATAGGTAAGTAGGTTCTCTAGTTTAGGTGTTTATTATAAGTGTTTAATCCACATTTAAACCTATAGAATTCAACCTATAATAAACACTTAAACTACCAAGCTTATACTTCAATAAATAGGTTCCAAGAGTAAGGATTTGATCCCCTCACCTCCAACTTGAGGGCCAAAATCTATGCCTAACCATGGGCTTCTTAAAATATTTCTAGGGGTTTATTTAAAAGTTAGGTAGGTTATTTAGGGGCTCCTTTGGTCCATCTAAACCTATGGAGTGGCTATCTAGGACTTGTTTAAGTCTATTTAAACCTATTTAAAATTTACTTAAGGGTGTAACCGTGTTAAAAAAAACCATGAAGTACAAGGTTAAAGTCCTTTCCAAGGATTACATTTAACACATGGCATTCATGTGTTGGTCAATTTTCTTATTTTCTACATTTTTCATACCTAATTTATAGTTATGTTTTGAATATAATTACTTTTTACTATATCTTGGTCTATATCATTTATGTATAATGCATCCATGCCCTAAATAACACAAAAATGAATAACTTTTGTTAAAGACACATGTTCTAAATTCATGATTTTCAGGGTTAAGAACAAGTTTGACAATTAATTGAAACAAATATGTTCAAATGTGTTTTAAAATGAAATTTACCAATTTCAAGTGCTTTTACTTTTATAATCATCAATGTTAAGACCCTCTTCAATTTTGAGAAGGAATGTTGGACATTTGATAAGGAAAAAGGACATTTGAAAAAAAATTCAAGTTATCACAATTGTTTTGAACATGTAAAAGGACTCTTGAAACATTATCAATTTGCATCAAGTTTTGAACAATGGAACCTTATAAATAATGGAACTTAAAAAGGAAAAAAAATGAAAATTTAATTTATTATGCTTCTATTGTGATTTATCAAATATATAAAATTGCAATTTAAGTAGTTGTCACACAATCCTTGGCTCCTTTTCACGCGTTTACACCCTTAGGGTCTACCTAGTTCATTTGCCTAAACCTACCCAGGGGTTACTTTTGTCCACCTAGGCCCTTGAGGGGTAGTTAAGGCTTGCCTAGGTCCTCCTAAACCTACTTAGGATCTACCACAAGTTTAGTTATTTAAATGGATTTAAGGTCTACCTTGTTTGTCTACCTAGGCCTACCTAGGTGTTACTTGGGGGTGCATTCATTATCAAATGAACCAAGGATTGCATGAGTTTTCAACATTGGAATTTAATGATTTCAAGTGAATAACTTTTGTATACTTGTAAATTTGCATCTCAATTTTTTTTGTGTAATAAAACATGTTTGAAGTTAGACATTTTGTGGATAATAAGTAGTGAGTAGTTTGATGTTGAATCTGCATGAAATTTTGAACATCCTTAATTTTATGTAATACACAATCATTCATGGTGAAAATTTGTGCATTGTCATATATTGTTGATTATAGGGGCATGGTATTGAAAAATACTTGAATCATGTGTTTTAATTTGTCATTCCATCATTGTCTTTTGTAAGTTTTTGAACATGTTTTTGACCATGAAAATGATTTCAATTGAAAAACTTCATGAAAGACAAAATGTTTGTTATTGTATAAAAGAAGGCAAGGTTGCAATTTCATGAATATTGGATGTGTTATGTAAAGTTACACACACACATATATATATAATATATGTTCAGTTGCATTTATAATGAAAATGGATAGAATTATGTTTGATAAGGTTAATTTGACACATATATGATCAATCTAGAAGGTTAATAAAATGTATAAGAAGTCAAAAAATATTAAAACACCCTCTAATGTAAAATTAAGTTTCAATATATTTTGAAATTTAATAAAAACATGATATGAAAATTTAGATAAGTAATCATATATTTTAAGTATGTGGACATAAATTTATTCATCTTTGTACAGATTAAGCTTTAAATGAATGTAAAAAGGAACGAGTAAAACCCGTTTTACAATAAAACATAAACATTATTGATTTGGATTTAAAATAACACATTTAAGTTATGGATTTGGCATCTGAAAATCTAATCATCCAAGTTTGAATGTCAAAGAGTATGTGAAGTGCCCATTTGTAATTTTTTTCATTTCTTATAGTAAGTTCATTAAATGAACAAGGAGTTTTTATTATGAACTTCATCAATATTTGTGTGGGCTTTGAAATGTGCAAGTTTGCGCGATGAAAATATGTTCACAATAAAATCACACAAGTTTGAAGTTAGTTTTTATGCATTTATGTTACCTCTTGCAACAAGATCACACTTTCAAAGGTGTTCGTCATGCATCCGTGACTGTTATACTCTTCACAAAAAACTTGGCATGTTGTGGACCTAGATCTTGATTTTCCATTACTTGTCATGTGCGTGTAGTTTGAACATGCAATCATATTACTCAATGTAATTACAACATGTTCATCTCCCAAGGGAACTTGCAACGGACCACTAGTGTCTTATAAGTCCATGTTTAGAAATTTTGAAAGTTGCATTGGGTTACAAACATGTTGTTTTGAATTGCAGATTGCATGCTAATCAATCCATGTCCAAGAAAAATGGCATGGGCACATGCCAATGGTAAAACATATTTTTTGTTTAATTATTTTTTTTGCTTTTTAGTTCATTGTGTTTTAGGGTATGAAGCTTGTGGTGTTTGTTTTTGGCTATTTGTATTTCATCAACAAGCTCAAAGTTCAAACTTTTAAACACTAATTTGTTGTCATTGTGTTGATAATGTAGATTACCTCTATAAACATGGAGTTTTCCAATTGTATTGTTGGGATGAGTTGCACAAATGCATGTCTTTCATTTCATCAACTTTTCCTTGTTTTAGTTTATAGACTTTGAAAACAATGGGTAACTTTAAGAATAAACAGAAGTACGTTCCAAATAATCAAGGGTGATTTGACATGCCCGTACATGGCCTCATACATGATGGCTAGTTACGGGCATGCCCATCATGCCTTTTAGGGTGAATGTACGTTCATAAATGACTATATGCTATTAAGTGCTTAGGGTTTCAACTTGTTGGTGGCTATATAAAAGGTCAAGCCCTTCCCTTCTCTTTTTAGTTTTTCTAGAATTCCTTTGTCAATAGAGTTTCCTCCATTATTAGATAGGATTTTTAGATGCTCACGATGGTTATTGCACGGCCAACATCTACATACATTATGACGCGCTCCCAAGTCACGGGGTGAAACCCACTTGAGGGTTTCACAAAGTCAAGTTGCGGAAAGTTGAACTTGGTAGCACGCTCCCGGCTTCTAACTCTAGAAAGGGGTAGAGGGTCGAGTT
>Ga0116227_10003755_pt1 | contig 33514 bp, 30 predicted proteins | sample S1TSphgellanicum_FD_89693 | JGI IMG/M metagenome (GOLD analysis project Ga0116227, IMG submission 89693) | Host-associated microbial communities from peat moss isolated from Minnesota, USA - S1T2_Fb - Sphagnum magellanicum MG | ecosystem: Host-associated > Plants > Peat moss > Unclassified... | reverse complement strand
CGTTTTGTTGTTTTGTTTCCTCGTGTTTTGTGTGTTTTCTTGTGGGTGGTTTGGGGTGTGGGGGGGGTTTTTTTTTTTTTTTTGGTGGTAGATGATCAGACGTTTTCCTGTGCATGTGCAGAGAGGCCTAGACTCTGGTCCAGAATTGATGCCTAAACCAGGGGTCACATGAGAAGGCAATGGTAGACACCGGTCCAAAATTGATGCCCAGAGAGGGGTCGCATGAGGGTCCAAATGGAAAACTCTGGTCCAAATTTGATGTCCAAATCGGAGTACGATGAGGAGCCCAAATTGCAAGACGCTGGTTCAAAAGAGGATGCCCAAAAAGTGGGGTGGTCCAAATGGCAGACTCTGGTCCAAATTTGATGTCCAAATCGGAGTTGGATGAGGAGCCCAAATTGCAGACGCTGGTTCAAAATGGGATGCCCAAAAGTGGGGACCAAAATGGCAGACTCTGGTCCAAATTTGATATCCAACGTGGAGTCAGATGACGAGGCAAAATTTGCAGACTCGAATAAGGAAATTGATGGGGTCCAATTGTTGTCGTGCTTTTTTCCTTTTGTGGTTGTTTTGATTGGGCGTCCATTTATTTCTTTCCCCCTCCCGGGGGGGGTAACTTAGTTTCATGCCCAAAAGTGGGGTCCAATTGCGGACCCCACTTTTGGTCGTGCCTTTTCCTCTTGTGTTTTTAAAATTGGGGCGTCCATTTATTTCTTTTTTCCCCGGGGGTGGGTGTCAGTACCTTAGTTTCATGCCCACAAGTGGGCGTCCCTCATGACCAATTACTGCGTACCTTTTCCGCTTTCTCTCGTTTCGTGGCTGTGTTTGGTTTGCTTTTTCAGCGACCTTTTTGGTTCTCTCTCGTCGATCTATCGATCGATCGATCGGCCCGCAACAAAAGAATTCCAGTCACGCAAGATCTTCAATCCAGTGCCAACAAGAAATTTATAATAAAAAACGTCCAAAACTCGTCACCATGGCTTCCTAGAAAATGGGTTACATCCGGATCGTGTTCGGGTGGGTGTTTTTGGGATGCGATTTTTGTTGTAGTCTTTGGTGACTAGTACGTAGACGTTGTTGCAAAGCGAAATTGGAGGAGAGTTTTTTCCTGTAGGTGGATCAGGTCTTCTAGGGAGCCGCAGTATGGAGAAGAAGAAGAATTGGTTGGAAATTGAAAGAAGGCAACAATTGGAGTTTTGGACGAGGAGTCGTCGTGATGGTGCTGGATCGATGATGCTTTTGGGGCGTGATGGGTATTTTGTAGCATTCTTCTTGTGTGGAAGTGGAGAAGGATTTTGACGGTTCGGAGTAGCACAAGAAGAATTGGTTTTCTTATCGAGAGGGTTGGTTTCTTTCTTTGCTTGCTTGATTCCTTCGAGTCCCATGCCCACGATTTATCGTCCCTAACAGCATATCTCCACCGGGGTGGGGAGGTGCTCAGTATGTGGCCCTGCACTGAAAAAAAATCCTGGGTGAGGTGCAGCAGTCATATCCAGTGAGTCCACCACACGACACCCAAAAAGAAAAGAGAAAATATGCAAAACGAAATCATGGGATCTAGTACCACTGGTCGTAAAGTAGTGTCCTCTGGAGCTGGGCTTTCCTCGTCCTGGACTTGCCGTTTCCTGCGTTCCAGACTGTTGCGTGTTGGTTCCTTCCTGCTAGGTTTGGCTTTGTCCTTTCTGGTGGGCCTGCTGCTTCACAGAAGCGATTTGTCGGCCAAGCTCGAAGCTTTTGGACTCAAATGCGACAACAGAAAAGAGGTCAGTCATTTAGCTGCACACTACTGTTCTTCTTCACTCACCCTTTTCACAGCTTAATGTAGAAAGCTAGCTAGACGGAGTACATAGAATTTCTGGCACTGGTGGGGATAAGAGGAGAACAACATAGATGCCTTTTGCCATGCCCCTTCATGAGCTAGCTAGTACTCTGCAGAAGAAGAAGAAGAAAAGTCAGAAACAACCGAAGCCTTAAAGAGGGATGTTGAAGGAACATGCCCCTCGACATCTTCTAGAAGACGGAGGAAAGTCCTTTTGGAGGTGGTGATGAGAAGAACATCACGTGGGCTTCTTGAAGGAGAGACATTGATGAGGTGCAGCTGTAGTGCTTTCTGTGTCAGAATTTGATTCTTCCAAGAGAGTACTAGAGGCAGAAATTCTGTCCCTGGCTGCCTGGGTTGGTCACAGAAGGGTTCAAGCAAGCAAATCCTCTTCTTCTGTTGATTTTCACATGATGCTGCTCAATGGCTTTTTTTTTTTTTCGCAGATTCTCAGGGCAGTTGTGGAGAACAATTTGAATGCATCATTTGTGAGTATCGGCTTATTAGCCAGTGTGCCGGGTTTGAATCAAAGTATTTGGGTTAGCTTCACGAAGGATACCTATTTTCTGCGCTCTGATGTCACAAGGATATCCTGGTTACAACGTGTACTTGAAAGTGACAGGGAGGCATTTGAGAGGCGCATGAATGCCTCCATTCTTGGTCTCGATTACAATCTGAAGATTGTACCACGGACTACAGATACAGAATATGCACCCACTATATTTGCGAGTGAGGATGTGGCATCATTTATCATGGCAGATCCTATGAGCCTTCCAACAGTTAAACCTGGAATTGAAAATGCACGCGATACAGGCATTGTTTCAGTGACAGCACCTGATCTGTATGGAGGTGTATGGCGGATGGCATGTTACTTGGCTTATTATGGGAAAAGTAATCCAGCCTCTTTGACAACTGTTGACATGAGGCGTCAGACTTGTCTTGGCTATGTAGGTGTATCTCTGGCGGTGGAGGTGGTCTTTGCCAGTGTGCTCTCCAGGTGATGATCCGAATTTGCTTCTCTTGGAGACAATATTTGCGGCATTGTGTTGTTGGTTAGAAGCCACTACTGGAGGGAGGGATAGTGGTTTGGGTTCACAATCAATGCTAAATTCTTGAGGTTGAATGATTTGCAGGTTCATAGATGATCTTGAATTGGATGTTGCGGCAGCATATGTGCCTAGTCAGGCATATGAGTTTTTGCCAAGTTACAATTGCACTCCAGGAGCAGATTCTTGTGAACTTTTTCTTTATGATCCAGCAGGAAGGGCACAGGAGAAGAGTACTGCTACTGTCCAATGGAGCTATGGCTTCCAAAATTTTGAGCTTCGGTGCTATGCAAAGCAGAGCCTCTGGCTGTCTGCTCTTTACAGCATAATTGCTTGGCCTCTGCTAATGTCAATTCTGGTTATCCTGTTGTATGTGCTTGTCTATCTGATACTCAAGAGATTAGAGTCTTTCGAAAGGGACAAATTGTGCATGGAGAAGTTCAATGCTGACTTGAGAGCTGCTAAGGTGGCTGCTGAAGCTGCTGATAAGGCCAAATCCAGCTTTCTTGCCACTGTATCCCATGAGATCAGGTACTGGTCAGGTCAGGGAGGGATATCAGTGCATTCTCTTGAACAATTCTTCAGAAACTGCCCATATTTATGCACAGTTATGGTATGAGTGGTTCCAGTTGCTAGTGAGAGACTATTGTCAGGGCAGTAAAAGTATCAGTTATAGAGTAGAGCATGTGATGTTTCTGTTCCCAGTGGTCATTCTGCACACCTAGATTGCTGCAGCTGCTCTTGATATGTCTGCTCTAGCTGAAAAGAAACTGTGCCTGTGAACTGCCAGGTACCTGCTAAGTTGCTAAGAGCTGCTGTGTTTTACAATATTTTGTTTGCTATTGTGGTTGGATCCTCAAAAAATGACTTTTGTGGATGAAACAGTGCTAGTTGCGTTTCTGCTGACACTTGGATTTGGCACTGTGTCGTGTTTCTTGCAGGACTCCCATGAATGGTGTTATTGGTGAGTGATATACAAGACAAAAACACCTCATCTGCTTTGACCCATCTGATAGAATGATCAACCAGCAGCATTTGTTGTCTATTTGGTGCTCTCTGCAAGAAGATTCTTTGGTTGTGACTTTGTGGGTAAATGCAAAGAAATGGGCATGTTTGGTGGGAGGCCCCCTTTGGGAGGACACAAGACAAAATCCAGCATAATTCATGTCTTTGGTTCATTCTCTTTTCATACCCACAGGCTTGTTTCCCGTGTTGTTTCAGGTATGACAAATCTTCTAATGGGGACAGAGCTGGACACTCAGCAGCTTGAATATGTCAAGATTGCTCAAGCCAGCGGCAACTCACTTGTGTGAGTGAACTTGCCATCTTCTCAGCTAACAGTTTTCTTAGTGACATTGCAGCATTGTACAGTTGATTACATGTTTTTCAGGCAGGTTTTTTGGGCTGTGCTTTAGTTTGAACTCCTGAGCATGATTTGAGCTGTAACATTGCCTTGGGAAAGGTCTTTTTGACATTGGGGGGTGTATGACCCAAGTGAGGCATTTGGGTTCTGACTTCTGAATGTCTGTTGCAAAGTAAGGTCTTTGTTTCTCACTGCCTATTAGATATGGGAGTGGTTCTTGTGCAGGTCCCTTATTAATGATGTTTTGGATCTTTCCAAGATTGAGGCAGGCAAGATGGAAATAGAGTCAGTTCCATTCGACCTTCGTGCTGTGATTGAGGATGTAATTTCAGTGTTTGAGGAGAAAATACAACAAAACCACATCGAGGTCTCTGCACTTGTTCATGATTCAGTTCCTCCATGTTTGATTGGGGATCCTGGCAAACTGAAACAAGTGCTTGTCAACATTGTCGGTAATGCCATGAAGGTATGAGATTCCTCTTTTTGGTTGGCAAACATTGCTTGCTTCCACACCCTTAAAGGACTGGCCAGAGAAACCCAAAAAATGGTTTCTCCAGCTGTTCCATCTGTAGCAGTTTGCTGTAACTTTCCTGATGATCTGTGGAACAGCAGACCTCCTGAAGAAAGTTGTAGCTTTCTATACTATTTCTCTGCATTCAGTGGATTTATAATTGTATGCTGGAAAGGGGTTCCTGTCCAGATATTTTGTGTGTGGTACCAGTGTGAATCTTGCTGATTCTGTTTTTGTAAGAGAGTAAGAGCTGAATCACAGTTTTCATCCCATGGTCGTTCAGCTTGCATAATGTGGAGTTCCAGCCTTTTTGAAGGGATCTTCTTTTTATTGAAAGTGCACACCTGAGGGTGCAACACAAGCATAGGATACCAATTCTTTGCTGCATGCTAGTTTAGGAGTGAGAGGTTGTCAAATGGCTTACTCAATGTTTTCAATGTCTGCAGTTCACAAAGAAAGGAAGTATCTTTGTATGTGTTCGAATTGTTGCTTCGGAGGATCAAAGTCTTTCTTTTCCAACAGAGACTGTAGCTAGCCCTTTCTCAGGATCAAATGATCCAGATGCACTGTTGATGAAGGTAGTGCCAATCCAAGTCAAGAGGAAAAGAAGATTCTCATGGAGCTATCTGCGAAGAAGTCCTAATGATCAACCAGGTATTCTTGAAGCTGCTCTTAAGCCAACTGAAGAGCCACAGATAAAACAATGGCAACAGTGGAAAGATGGGGTACTTGGGGGTGATGGTTATAGCTCACCTGCCTTGAGCATGCAGTTTGGAACTAAGGAGTCTGTAGAAAAGTGGAGGAGCTGGCAACCCAATAAGGTGATGGATCTGAAGGACCCACCAAATGTCATGGTGGCCATTTCTGTTGAGGATACTGGTATGTCTTTGCCAGAAATATCAGACGGTGGCCAGTAGTGTTTTTCCTTTAGAGATGACAAAATTGTGATTGGCTTGTGACCCTTTGAAAGAGTGCAGAACTTGAAATTTTGGGTCATTTTTTGCTATTTTGCAGTTTTTTTGCAATGGTGATCAAACTGCTTGTTTTGCATGAAACTGCAGGCATTGGGATTCCACTAGACCTGCAGTATCGCCTTTTCCAACCCTTCCTTCAAGCTGACAGCAGTACGTCAAGAGAGTATGGTGGCACAGGCATTGGCTTGTCAATTTGTAAGGTTAGCATTTTGACTGCTTTAGATTTCTTCTTCTTCTGATTTTTTTGTTATGTTGCAGTGTTGAAGTTTAAGTGTTGTTCATGGCCATTGTAATCATAGTTGTATTAATCTTTTCATCCTATCTCAATGTGCTGAGTTTTGCAGAAGCTAGTGGAGTTGATGGAAGGACACCTTACAGTCAGCAGTGAACCTGGAGAGGGCAGTGTGTTTGAGATGACTGTCCCATTGATCAGAGGTGGTACTACAATTGGAAGAGTTATCTCAAACACCCCACATGACAGAAGTTCTGAACACACCACACCTGAGCATCCTGATTCTGCAGAACCCAAGCTGAGAGGATTAACGGCGATGATTGTTGATGGTCATCATGTTCGGCGGGTATGGCTTTTTGGATTCAAGCATGTCCTTTAAACCCTAAACCCTAAATCCTAAACTTTGGTGTTGTCCACCATGAAACTTGGATGATCTTGATGCTGATGAATGGATGCAGGAAGTCACAGCAAGCTATTTGCAAAGGCTGGGTATCGTTGTTCAAGATGCAGAGTGTCCACTTTCTGTATTGAACTTACTGGAGAGGTATGATATCTGTCCCACTTGAAAATGTGTTGCAAACAGGAATGGCAAAACCCAAGATTGCAAGTTCTGAGTCTGCAGGAAATGGAGGACAATAATATATGTAGTCTTCTTACATTTGTGGTTGTCAGCAGGAAGGACACTCCATCATTTCAAGCAGTGATTGTTGACTTGCAAGGAATTGAGCATGCTGCTGCATTACAGCTGGCCAAGGCTGTGTGCAAGGCAGTTGACAGAAAGACCATGCCTGTGGTAGCTCTCTCATTCACACTATCTACTGCTGCTCAACAAGAACTCCGGGAAGCTGGGTTCTCATTGACTGTGCAGAAGCCACTGCGGCAAACAACTCTGGCTGTTGGGTTGCTGCAGGCAGCCGGTGCACAGTTGCAAACAATACCTAAGAAAGTCAATAGCAAGATGCTGGCTGGAAAACATATTCTTGTGGTATGTCTTTGTCTTTTTTTTTTTTTTTATGTTGGTCCTCAGTTTCTCTAATCTTTGCTTGGATTAGTGCACTGGTCATTGCACTCTTTTTGTCTGATAAAAGAGCCAGTAATCACAAAGCACTGTGAACAGTGTCTGATGTTGTACAGGCCATTTCCACTTATTGAGTGCCAAATGTGCAGGTTGATGATAATCTTGTCAACAGAAGAGTTGCATCTTTGATGCTGTCGCAGTATGGGGCATCGATATGTAGTGTTCCTAGTGGACCTGAAGCCATCTCACAATTGAAGAAACAAGAGCAGAAAGTTGACCTGGTTTTGATGGATATTCAGATGCCTGGGGTATGTTAAGCCCATGTTTTTACTTCCTTTGTAGATGTTTGCTTCTGAGTTTGTTGGAGATGGAATCTGTGTCTGAAGGCAGGCCATGGGACTTCAAAAACTTCCATGAAAGTATGGGCTACATCATGCTTATATATACTGAAATGTTTGTCTTGTCACTCCTCTCTCAGATGGATGGGTACGAAACCACTCGCCATATACGTCAGTGGGAGCTTGAGAGCTGCAAGGAATGCTTCATTCCTGATGCCAGCAACATTTTGTCTTGGAGGGATGGCAGTGGGTGCCAACATTGTCGGATACCAATAGTTGCAGTGACCGCAGATGTGATGAAAGGGACACATGATCTCTGCTTTGAAGCAGGCATGGATCATTACATTTCCAAGGTTAGATTTCTATATGCTTGTGGTTTAGCAATTCAACACCTCCAGCCTTCATTGCAGATTTATATCAACACCCTAAAATATAAACCTTAAAACCTTAGGTCCTAAACCCTAAAAATTATTTACAGAATTAAGACATTGGGTATTTCATTTAACAACCCTAAACTTCCTTAACAGTTGTGTGGTGACCTTACTACAGGTATGATCTCATAAATGGATACATACACGAACAGGAGATAAAAAATGTCTCGGCAGGAAGTTGTTACTGTCTACTCCTGACCTGATGATAATTTGGATTGTGGTGTGGGGCAGCCCTTGGACCAGAGGCAATTGCGACTGGTGCTTGAAAGATTCTTAAAGTAGGCAATCCCAAGTAGCCCTGCACACAAGTGGTGGGAGTGTCTCAGGTGAGTCTGCCTTCATCAAGCTGCTCTGGCTTTTTTAGAGCTTCAAACCAAAGGTTTGATCAAAAAAATTCCAACTAGGGAGGGATAAACCACAAACTTAGATTTGGTATTGAAAACCATGCAACCTTGTAGCAGGGTAGGCTTTGGATGGGGCAGCTCCAAGGTCCAGTCGGTAATTTTGTCATTGCAGAGAGACCTAAGATTCATTCTTTAGTTGTAGTTGTCCAACATATAGTTTGGTGATTTAGATACTGTTTCCTCTCTGCCTTTGCCAACATGCATTTGAGCTGCAGTAAGCCAATGTATATAAAGATAACTAGGCTATTGTTGTGGGCACATGAGTCATGAGCCAAGGATACTATAGGGACATGGCAATAGGTGATTGGACTATCAGTTTTACTAATCAAGTTTCAAATTGTGAGAAACTCTTGACACTAGTCTCCAGTCTGGGTTTTCTAATTTGTGAAATGGGGAAGATGGGCATTCTTCCTCATGAATGATTTTGTTGACCCCCAATAGTTTTCAATGGGAAACCTATGGAAATACAGTACACGGAGAGAGGATCTGGATTCTGTCGAGATAATGTGGAAAGCTAGTAACAGACATCCATGTACCAAACAGTTCTGGTATGGTCAATATCATACATCATCTTGTTGAAGGTCCTTGAACATGCATATGGATGTTTTTGTTAGTCAAACTGCTCCTCAATTCTTTATCTTCATTTTATTGGCTCTACAAATTAAGAAAAATTGCAAAGTGTCAAGAGTTTCTCACAATTGATTCATCCATCAGACTGGGATCCATTGATTCAACTTTATGGAGTGAACTTTTTGACTTGGGTGTATTCAAGCTAAGGTGTACCAAAAAAAGGATGTCACAAATGCAGTTGGCCACGTGTAACAACCAAAAGAGGTTGGTTTTCCTCATTTCCATGTTTGATGATTTGTTGTTGCTATGTTGTCAGATTGAAATATGCATAAGCTTATGATTGAGTCATCTCTCAACTCTTTCCAGCTTAAATCCTAAATATTGAGAAATTCTTTGTACTTACAAAGATATAGGTTTCTCTAACAATCTCAGAGATATCATACTCTTATAATGTTACAATCACGCTCAATGCTAACTGGGTGCTAAGTCAATGTTAGGAGGGCAAGTTTTTTGTTACGTCCAGACCAAGAATGTTAACTAACATCAAATTCCAAATTCAAGGTGTAATCCTACATGACACATGATGTTAAATTGATGACAAGTGTGTGTTAGCTTAACATCAAATCTACAATTAACATAGATCTTGGAGTAAAAACACAATGTCAGGTAGTGACCTAGAAAATGGGGCTTTAAGTCAATGTTAAGTAAACTCAATGTTTTCTCCTAGTTCCCTTCCTTATTCTCCCTCCACTGTCCCGTTCACTCTCATTTCCCCCTCCCTGCCACTAATCTTGTTCAGCGTTGTTCTACCTATCTTCTTGCTGGTCAGTGTTTGAACTTTGAACGCTAAAGTTAGTGATATCTAACTCAAATGTTGAGGAGCTTTGGGTTGCCACACAGAAACATCCAAGCATTCCCCATTCTTCTACATCCCTCTCCAGTTGCCTCCTCCTGATACAACATCTTCTCATGCAGGAAATTGCAACCAGAATGTGGACCCAATTTGATGGCATCATCATTGGAGGATCTGCCAATGTGACTTGCTGTTCAAGCAACACACAATGAACCTGGATCATCCCTCAAAGCGTTCCATGACCCTGCTGTGCGTTTTCTTGTGGAACACCGACCTACCAATGTCTTCTCATCTTAACAAGCCATCTTGTACGCTCTAGACTATTGCCAAAACCCAATTTGTGAGACACAAAATTCTTCATTCTAGGTTGCTTCAAAAGCTGATGAGATCAATTGTTATGGTACTACTATTCCTTCATCATAAAATGCACCCAAAGCTAGTATATTTTGAAAGGTGTGCAATTCTTCGGGGTTCATACAAGCAGTGGGTCCCCACTCTCCTTCAAAGGAAGATGAACAGAAGCTTTGAATCACAACATTGAGGGCACGGGGTGGAACCACTAACATTCGTCGTTGTGATGGCATGTAGCCATCATGACAAAGGTAAGTTGCTTTTCCTTTTGAAACCCTAATTTAGGTTAACACCAACCTTAGTGTGAATGAATAACCAAAAATAAATAAATCTAACATTTAGGTTAGTGCTAACTAACAAAGGCGACTTTTTCTTTTAATGATGTTATCTAAATGTTAGGTTATTTAACGTTATCAACCCTAACACCAAGTTTGATGCATCATATGAGCATTTCCATTGACACCCCATATTTGGGCCTCTATCAATGTTTATCCCATTCAACATGGGACATTGATTATTCCCCAATCTTGGCCCAAAAACATGAAAAAGTGGACAACATATAATGAAAATTTATTGAAATGTTAGCATGTAGAGTAATCATTATAGTTGTTCAATAAAAAATAGTCATTTCCTTTTACTAGCTCTTTTGGAGGGCCTAGTATTGTAGGCATATTTAGGGTTTCACACTATTTGATTGTTGTACTTCGTTCAAAATACAAGTTATAGGCCATTTTACTACTATGGGTGGAAATGTTTTAATAGCTTTTTTTTTTTGGTGACAAAAATCTCAATAGCAAAGTTTACTATTGGAAGGTTTGTTCTTGGTGATCTCAAGAGGGAATGTTCTTGAAAATTTTTGGAACACCAATTACTGTAACCTAGGGTCAGTTTCCATAATGACAAAACAAACAATTTTTTTTTCAAAAAATAGTCTGTTTTTTAAAGTTAAAATTGTTGAATTTTCCATGATCTATTACCATATTGTCATATGAGTAGTGAAATTATTCCAAGCAATTTCTATTGCTATTTTTATTGCTTTAAATTACTACACACCTTTCTTAATACTCCTAATGTACCTTGATCACCTCATATGGTCGTTCAATGAAACCTTTGTTGATACTTGATAGGTCTAATACATATTTTGAATGTACAAGTTGAAAGTTGAAACAAGTATTGTCAATTCTCATTAAGGTGTTACTCAATATCAATAGAAAACTTTAGGGTTTTAAAAACTCATGTTTCATATTTCCTTTATGGTTTCCAACTATTCCCTGGACAATTGAAATGCAAAGCTTTGAATTTTTAAAAAAAGATTATAATCAAAAGCTTGTTTGAACATGGATGTTGTTTATGTTGATGACATTGAAGCAAAAAATTTGTTAGTTTTTTGTTGAATACATTTTGAAAATGGACTACAAACTAAAGTTTTGTTGTTTTTTTTCAACTTTTATTTTTAAAATTTTGGTATAAATACCCAAAAAAATGTTAAATGGTAAAGGTAAATTGTTATCATTACATACAAGACCATTATTGGTATTGGTTGGTATTAAACTTCACAAATCATAATTATTTCTATTAGCAAGTGTTACACCAATAGCCAATAGCCTAGTACCTTGGCCAATTCGATACTAATTATATTATTTTCAGAAATGTTGAAAATTTAATGCTTCCAAATCAAAAAATATTGAGAAGGATAATAGTGAATATTTAAAAATATTCCATTTTTTGAAATGAAAATTTCAAAATTAATTAATTATTTGATGGACATGTGTTGAAATGGCCAAGGTACTATGATATAGTCAAGACAAATTATCTTTATTGTGAAAAACATTTAGCCTACCAAGTCCCAACTACTAATAAAAAATTCAGATACACAAACATGACTTATCTTGCTAACATATAATACTTACACGATATTATTGCATGATGGGTTGTATTAATTCCTCAATTTCCCACAATTCTTAGTAGCCTTGTTAAAATTTAGCAAAATGATTAAAATATGTGAAAAATAATATTACATCCAAGGGTAGTTTGAATAATTCATCCCAAGTTGTTACATAAATTGGTTTTTCTCCTTTCAATAATATGATCTATTTCTTTCTTTCTATTACCCTTTTTTGGGTGTTGAAAAAAAACCATTTGGATGTTTTTGTGGCTATTTGTTTATAATATAGAAAAAAAATTAGTTTCAATTTTTTGACTTCACAAAAGTGGTTTTAAAAAAAACGATTCTAAAATAATTTTACAAAATAATTTCCCAATTTATAATGAATATTTTCCACATAAATAGAGATTAAGTACACACTATTTTTGTTTTTGGGTAACAACTTGGCATGATTTTTTTAATGTACCTATAGGTAGAGTTATTTACAATAGTAGTGATGCATTCAAGGCAAGGCATTTCAATTTTCAAAATGCCTAGCCTTTTTTTTCTCGTGACATCCAATCATGGGTATCAATTGGGTATCACAAGATTTTAAAAAAAATTATATGTCAATTATTATGTGTGTTGGAAAGTAAGGCCCTAAGGGAAGTTGAACATTACCTTCATTCTAGTAACACCCTCCCATTAAGGCCTACCTACCAAAAAAAACATTTGGAATAATTTGACAAATGCAATTACTAATTATTGACAATATTTGTGCAAAAATAATTTTAAAAATGTAAGTGCAATCAAAATCATGAATTTTTTGAACCACAAAATTCAAATATATTGTCCTTAGATGTTGGGAGCTTAGACTATACTAGCCATATACCCAATATTTGAATCTCCAAGAATGAATTTCACATTAGTTTGGCAATCAATCAATTAATCTTGCCAATTAATAGTAGGTATTGGATTGTCCAATGCATTTTGCATGCCACTAGATCTTGTGCACAAATGTAGTGCCAAAGCCATATTATTGTCCCACATAAGTAAACTATTTATTTTTCCTCATTCAAAATAAGTTGTGTAATGCATTAGTGCAAATACTCCTACAACCATGTTCCTCTCAAATGGGGAGCTTTACTTTTTGTAAAAACTTGTTCAAATCAATGTTGTTTTAAGACATGTTTTGAAATTTTGTGAAACACATTTTGATTAAATAATTTCAAATGATTTTTATGAAAAAACTCAAGTGCACCAAGCTAGTTAGGTCCAATTGGTACAAGACCCAACAATTCAATGAAGCTTGCCGATGGGACCCAACAAGTTGAAGTGCACAATTTTGTGTGGTTGTAAAGATCCCATATTTGGATTCTGTCATTTAAATGACACACTTGAAAGTTGTAAGAGACACATTATGATGGGAGATTGAAAATCACTCAACCACCATCAAAAACCATTTGAATTCTGCAACACACATACTTGCAAACTTCTTTGTCGTTGTAAAAGATATCATGGTTGCACAATGTGTTTGGGAGTTCCAACACACATACATGCAAATTTCTTGGAAGTCAATCAAAAGATAACTAGAGAAAACTTGTAATGTGATATGCAAGAACTAATAGTGGTCATTACCAGTGCCAACTACTTATAGAGGAGAAATCAATTCAATGGTCATCATAAGTGCCAACTACTAGGAAAGGGGAAAAAAATTACACAAGGGTAGCAATGTAAATTGCAAAATCCAATAACACATTGATGTACAACTATATGATCCATCTAGATTTTTTATGTTGATAATGTGAAAGTTTTATAAGAAATATAATCCCAAGATTTTTAATGTTGGCAATGTTTTTTTGTTTTAAAGCATGAACAAATTTTGTCTTTGGATTCTTGATGTTAACAATGCTAGCTAAAGCAAGGACAATCTTTGGATTTTCTTATATTGACGAAAAGTAAGTTTTAGAGCAAGGACAATTTGCCTAATCATTCTCAAGCTCCAATTGAATAACATGAATATTAAGAAATTTTGAATAATTATCAATTTAATGGTATTTGTCATTTTGGTTTACATGGCCATGTTATCTATTGTTGTAAATACTAGATGCCCAATAGCCAATGTCAATAGGTATAATATACTTGATTAAGTTAACAATTTTGTACTTACACATCTAAACTTCAAATAATGGTCCCTTTACCATGGCAATGCAACAAAGCCCATGAATCACGATCCTTTATTCCTACAGTAAATTTGAATTGGATCATAAAAACTACAATATTTGAAACTTAATGATGAAGTCACTTGATTCATGCCTTAATTATTGTTACCACCAACTTTGTGGTTTTTATTAATGTGCCTTGTTCATATTTCATGGGTCATTGTCCTCATTTTGTTCAAAAATATATGTTTTAACCTTCCTTCCACGATAAAAATTTAAACCCTAAAACCTTATTTGACCTTAAACACTAAATTATAAACCTTAATTTTTTCTTATATTGTAATATCAAATGGACATGAAAGTTAGAATTGCACTTTTACTTCAAAACATTTGGTGAATGATGTTGAATTTTTGTTAAATTTTAAAATTTTAGGTGATTTTGGGATATAACTTGGGATCATGTGGTAAAAGTTACATCATATGGAACTTTTGGAAGTAAGCAATGGCAATGCAAATATTGCAACAAGGTGGGCACATGCCACAAAATTGTGGCAATACTTAAAGCTCAATTTGGGGGCATAAGAGGAAAGAACATTTCTATTTGTCCAAATGTGTTTATTGAAAGAAAGAATTTAGTTTAGGCACAATGGAGTTTGAACCCCTCAAGGTTAGAAAAATATTTTCATAGCATTGAATTTTTTGAATTTTTTTATTGCAAGTGAACTTTTGGATGAAACACATTCATGTGGAAAAATGTTACAACAACCCATACTTGAAAGAATAATAATTAATAATTACCATTTGACAAGCATCCCCTAGAATGAATTCAACATTAAAATTCTAATTTTTTTACATCTTGTTGATTTTCTTGTTTCTAAACACATATATGGTAGTTTAAGGAATAGTTTTTACATTTTTCCAAGTTTTTGATTAATTTATTTTTTAGGAATAAAATTTAAGCGGGGTAACTACCAAAAGGATTTGAATATGAAAAAAAAATTAGTTACAAAATTTATGGAAATACAGCATGTCCATAATCGTAAACAAAAATTTGTAGAAGCAATTAAATCAAGTAGTAAATCCAGATGCCAATGTTGTTGAACCAATTCAAGATGAACAACATTTACATAAAAAATTTGATGCAAATTTTCACATAAGTTCAAGTGTAACATATAATAATGCGTCTACCAAGAACTAAAAAATGACCTATAGGATCACTACAAGAAATCATGGCTCTTTAAAAGGTTCAATTTGATTAAAATGTCTACAGTGACCACTTTGATTAAAAGCATGTGGCATGAAAGACACATGGTTCTTTTGGTTGGTTTTTTTAACTAAGCTGACCATTTTGACCAAATGTTAAATCATACATTTAGTCAAGAAGGATAATTTTTTTAAATGGTCCATTAAAACGTCCATGGCCTAGTCAAATTGGCCATATTAATTCAGTTAATTAGCACATCAAACTACCTATTTACTTATTTAACATATATTTACTTACGTTATTTACCTAAATATGTCCTAATTACCTACATATCTATCTACGTACCTAAGCATCTAGTTACCTACCTACCTACCTACCTACTATCTACTTATTTACATGTCTATATATACCTACTTACATACCTATCTATATTCTACATAAATAAGTATGAACATTTAAAATCATGAGTAGGTAGGCATGTGTACCTACCTACCTATTTAATTGGGTATCTATTTGCTTATTGAGAAAATTGAAGTTCCAATGTTGTTATACACATTGACAAAAAGATTCATGGACGTTCAAAGAAACATATTAAATGCATTTGGCATCATATTGTTTTACAAAGTTATGTGGTGGTTTGATGGTCAAGATGTTGGTGTGGATTTAAGGAGACCAATATTCAATCCCCCTTACCAACATATACCATTTGGAGTATGTATATTCATATATAAACCTTATACATGTGTGTAAATGTATAATACCTAGGTGGGTTGTGGATAGGTAGATAGGAGGCCATGGTGGGTAAGTAGGTAGATATTTACTATTTATTTATTAATTATATTTTTATATTTAAAAATTGAGCTATTTTTTTAATTAAATATTTTTGATTATTCAACTTCTTGTCCAATTTAACTATTCAAAAAAACCATCTTATGGCCAGTAAAAAAAACCACTAGTCAAATTAGACATGTTAATCAACTTGTCCATTATGACTAAGTGGTCAAATTGACCTAATGCCAAAATGATTATTTTAATCTAGTTTTTCAATGAAATAAACCATGATTTCTTGTACGGATACAAAACATTTTTAGAATAACATTTAAATAAACGATCACTAGGAGAACATAAAGGTGACCCGACAACCTAAATCGTCAATCCATAAAGGAGTTACAATTGGGAAAAAACCTAAAAATATTGGAAAAAATACAAAAACATACACCTTTTTTTGAAGCAATGGGCACAAGGAAGAGTAGAAATGAACTTAACAAATCTTGAACATTTGAATTTGCATTCAAAATGCAAGCAAATGAATTCAAGAGAGGAACAAGGATAATTTATGCATAGAAACAAAATAAGGATAAGTTCCAACCTGGCAATTGGTTTCACCTCCATACCACCAACCACCTAAAGAATGAGAAGACACCCATGAATAATAATGACATTGATCATATAAAACTTGTGGTTGAAGAAATTCATGAAACCAATGATGAAAACATGGAAGAACATGCTTATGAAACCATGGTACATTAAGCTCAAAGGCATAATATGTTTTTAAATTCAATATTCAAATTATGCTTGTGCCTAAAGTTAAATATGTAATTGTAAAACGTGTTCTTATCTATTTATATAATATCCTTGATTTTGTCCGTTTGCGGTGGTGTCTGGTCGTCCTTTCCATCCATCCATCCCATCATCCGTTGTCATCCGTCCAATCATTCGTCCCCTCATCCGTCCCGATGATGGCCACCAATGTTAGCCTTTCCCTGGCGCTTAACTCGTCGTTGCATCCATCACAAGGTAAACATTTCTAAAAAAAACTAAAACATGAACCAAGTTTAAAGAAAGAGGGGACTTCACCATGTCTGAAGGTCACGGGTACCCACTAGAAACTAAATTAATTAATTAATTAATTTAAAAAAATGAAGATAAACAAAATAATAATAGAAACAAACAAACATGAAACAAACAAACATAAACAAAAAAAAAGTAAAAACTATAAAACTATAAAAAAGGAATGGAAACAAATGAAACAAGGAAAGGGAAATACAATAAAATAATTTTAAAAGAAAAAAAAAATTACAAAAATGAAGAAACCAAATAAAGAGTAAAAAAAAAAAAAAAATTTAAACTTATAATAATGAAGAAAAACCCTACTTGAAAAAGAATGAAGTGTATATTCTTTCTCCAAACTTCAAACTTGCATCCAAGTAAACAAAAATATAAAAGTGAAAATGAAACACTTTATTTTTATTATACAAAATAATAATAAAAATAGAAAACACATTAAAAAAAAGAAAAAAAGATAAAAGTTTCTAAAAAAAACTAAAACATGAACCAAGTTTAAAAAAACCGGGGGACTTCACAGTGCCCAAAGGTCACAGGTCCCACTAGTAACTTATATGATGAAAAATAATGAGTCAAGACTTATGGGGAATTTGAAAGGTGAAATTTTACTCGGAGAACAAGTATGTCATAAAGGAACCCACAATGTGGATAAAATACCAAGATCTAATCTTGCACAATGTAATTACTACCATAAAAAAAGACATTTGATGTTGCAACCCCACTTTGGCCAAGTGTGGGGGTGAAGCCCAACACTTGGAAAAGTTGGAGGTTGAAAGTCTTCCGGGACTCTCGAATGTTTAGAGCTCGACAGAAAGGCCCAAAACACCTCGCATTGGGGTGTTCTTGGTGTCATTGGAAAGATCTTGAAACGTAGATATCGAAAATGGCCTCGCATTGGCAATTCGGACATCTGTAGCCCAAGTTATGGGCAAAAGAAGGGCTGGGAGTCAAACTGGCAGTTTGACTCCCGACCACTAAAAGTCGAGAATCGACCTCTTCCCGACGTCGCCTTGAAGAGGGCGACATGGCGTTGGAAAGCTCTTGACGAGAGCTACAACATTGATTTAGGACTTGTCCCAATCCAAGTTTGGGGCGAAGAGCTATGGCCGTTCAAAGTTTCGGGAGTCTAGCCGGGACACTTTCGGGACTCCAGTTCGGGAGTCCCAACAAAATGTGCCATTCGGATGTAGCCTTCGCGACTAGCCGCAGAGAATACTATATGGGGGAAGGTGGTGGCTTCCCCCGAGTCCGGGCCGTGGTGAGTCTTGTGTGTCCAAGTGCCCATGGCAAGTCCTAACACCCAAGGGTGTCCCAAATGCTAAACTAACCCGTTTTGGTTGGTTTTTGGATGCAGATTCACACGAGCTAAGCTAATCCCTCTTCCTAGTCTACTCCCTAGGCTCCTAAGTCGACCCTCTACCCCTTTATAGAGTTGGAAGCCAGGAGCGTGCTACCAAGTCTCAACTTTCCGTAACTTGACTTTGTGAAACCCTCAAGTGGGTTTCACCCCGTGACTTGGGAGCGCATCATTTAATAAATGATCACCTTTTCATTAAAGATTCTCTCAAATAAGGTTTTGCAAACCATGTCACAAATTTATTTCACCATAGACCTAATATAGAAATAACATGTTAGAAGGAATCTATATATGCAAATTTGAATTACAATATGCATAATCTAAGTCTAAGAGGTGAAATGTATCATAATGATCACATGGGGTTACATAAAACACTAAATATCTTTAAAATACCTCGGATGTTGCCTCATCCATATTCAATTCCTAACAAAACACATCTAATGGCAATTCAAATGGGATTAAGGTATGCTAAAGTAAATCCAATATCATTCACAATACCACATTCTATTGTGTGGACTATTCAAACAACAATAATTGCAAAGGACATGTGTAGCATTATACATTTGTACACAAGAGTTATACCCACCATGAGGGTATTGATTTCATTCCATGAAAGCACAATAATTAACATCATACTTGACACCACGGTGAGTGTTGAAGGTAGAAAACTTATTGAAAATTGTTATCGAAAATCCCTAACCATAAATTGCTACCAAAAATTACTATTGGAAATCATTAATCAAAATTGCTATCAAAAACCACTATTAGAAGCTGCTACTGGAAATAATTATTGGAAATCACTACATAAAATTGCTATTGGAAATCATTATTGGAAATTACTACCAAAAAACACTATCGAAAAGTATACCGAAAATCACTATTAAAAATTTCATACTGGTTTTCAAAGTGTATATTTTTAGACCATAAAGTTAGCTTATTAAACTAACTTTAGATAAGGATTTATAAATAACATTTATTATGAGTTTTAAAAAGATTTTTGGGATTCCCCTAACTTTTTAGGTTTTCCATCAGTTTTGACCCCTTTAAAGGTTTTATATGGGGAAACCTAGGGAGTCAAAAGGTATATCATCATTTGTTGTAATTTTATGATCTTGATGTTGGAGATTTGAAAGAGTATACTTGAAGTCATATTTTCCATTCGTTTTTTCCATCGTGTTTTGAGTTTGAAGTTATATGTTTTTTTGCAAGTTTAAAGTGTTTGCATGATAAAAACTTATAGTCTATTTGAACTATAGATTTCATAAAAAATTTGTGACTATTTTTCATTTAATGTTGTAGAACAAAAATGTTCATTTTCTGCTTTTATTTCATTTAAGTACCTAAAACCCAGTAGTTCATCGAGTGGCCTTAACAATGGGAGTTAGAAATATTGGACCACTACCAAAAATTCATTATAGAAAGATTTGGGGAAATAGACTTTTAGGACATCCAACTAGGGAGGTAGTAAAGGCAACTAGGGTACCATTAGTCATAGTTTATACGATGACCATGGGGCAAATGACTAGCACATGTGTAGCCCACTTTTATACCATGGGAGGAACACCAAAAAATTTAGTAATGGTGATTTTTCATCACAACATACATGTAATATTATCAATGGTGCTAACCACATCAATGTTTATAACAACTGGATTACCACCAAACCCATGAGGACAACCACTGGATCCCTTAGGCACTTCCATTGTGGCAATAGTTCAACTCACAATACATGTTCATGGCCTTACAATTGACCATTAAACCATTCTCCATATAAAAAAAGAATTAAATGTTCATGTTCCTATTAGAGTTTTCATAGCTACCATTAAAGCCAATGGTAAAATTATTGATGAGGATATAATGAATCTTTTCACGTTCACTGTTAGAGATACAATATTTGATTAACAACTACATGAGGGACTACTTGAACTACAAATTTGCTAAGCTAAAATAGACATTCTATAAAAGGTGTCCCACAATTCAAAATGATGAACAACTTGTGTACATGTAGTTAAAGAACCCCAAACAAGAGAAGAATGAATGAGTGGAAGTGTACTATGAATGACTAGTGAAGTTGGCAAATAGTTTGCAAACACTCATTACAAGTGGCTTCTTGACCACTATTTTCAAATTTAGATTGTAATTTTACCTACACATTGCCACTTATGGAATGAAAAGAAAAACATTGGAGCAACACAATGAGTCGGCCTTATGTTATGAAAAATGGATATTAGAACTTAAAGCAAAAAATTTCTTTCAATACCTTAAGAATTTTTATTTACAATGCCATAAACCATAACTAACAAACCAAGTATGTACTATAGAAAGTATTATTGAACAAATCACAATGTGGATACATGCTATAGTAAGAAGGAAACCATAATGGTGGTATATGAAATTTATGTTCAAAACTAACAAATCATTGAAACCATTGAAATGTCCTTCCCACATTTGTGGTATTATTAGACATGAACTTACAAAATGTTGAAAGTTTAGTGAGATGCAGAGTATGTTCAAACACAAAGGAGCTAAATTCACAAAGAGAAAGCTCATTATTGATACCAAGGTATTAATTGCCTTGGTAAACATGGTGTATATCAATGTGACAACTATTTGAACAAAGCTACTTAAACACAAACATTTAAAGAATGTGCACAAAGGAAAAACAAAAATCTTATATTGAACATTAAAAAAAATGAATAATGAAATCATTTGCCTACAACAAATGTAGGTTACAAATCTATAATGGATTTAAGTTTTAAACCAATTGGTGAATGGAGAACAAGTTGGGTAGGATTACCAAATATTGTCATATTATCAAAACCTTTAGAAACATAAGAAGTACCTATGTTTCAATCTTTTAGGATATTAACAAGTAGATGTTGAAAACCAATTACACTTTAAGTTCAAGATAGTTAGTGAAAATATTTTTGGTAAAAATTGGAGCTAGGAAAACTAGATGTGAATATTAAACTAAATTCACAAGCTTCTAGTTATTACTTTAGAACTTACACTTGAAGTTAGAATTGTTATAGTGGTTATTAACAATCACATGGTAGTGATTCAAGTACAAGTTGGCAAGAAGACAATTGAGGATGTACTTTTAAATAAAAATTCAATAATCAATATCATCATGGAGCACTTGCAAATCCAATTAAGTTTACCAAACCAAAACATACACCATACAATCTATAGATAGTATATTAAACAACCACCAAACCAATGGGTTTGATCTGAAAGCTCAAGATGTATGTACATGGCATATCTTATGTAACTACTTTCACCATACTATATAATATTGTAATAGATTATAGTTACTCCATATTATTAGGTAGACCTTGGGTGAGAGACGAAAAAATAACCAATGAATAAGGTAACAATATGGTTATTATTCAAGGTAATGGAACAATTAGAACAATTGTTGAAATTAAACACCTAGGGAACAATGTTGAGAGATCAGAAGTGTTATTGGGTTATGATTTCTGTAATGGCATTATAGATGAAGAAGAAAATGTAATGTTTGTTATGGAATTTAAGTTATTCTTGAGGTTCATGTGACAAAGTTTTTGATCTATAACTTGGCATTTATATTTAAATTAAGTTATTTGCTTAAAAAAAACCTAAATAAGGATAACAACATTCAACGGTCAAGTCTTTGGGGTTTAAGATTCTCACAAATGATGAAACATCATTAAAAATGACAAGTTTTTTTATTTTGAAAGTAACTAAAAGGGATGATGACATTTAAAAAGTTTCTTGGTATATAATGATTGTTGATTCAAAGTGAACCTTCAAATTAACATTGGATCAAAATGGTTTTGGGTCATTTTTATTTGTTCCCACTATTCCAAAAGTGGGTTTAGTTCATTAGCCTAAATCACTATGGGACTTTAAAAATGAAATAAATTCACCAAGCACTTTAATAATTTCACTTTGCTTAAAATTATATCACTATAGAGTCACCATGTAATCATCATAATTCACTACTAATTGATATAATTGATTATTAATTCAAATAATTCACTATAATAAATAAGTTTCTTTTGATGTTGTTGTTTTAAATACCTTTGGTTATAAACTATGTTAAATGTTTAGGAATTCAAAACCTAGTTTAGGATAGGAACCTAGGTGAAACACTTAGGAACCCAAAACCTAGGCTAGTATATGAACTTAGGTTAAGCTACTTGGACCACTTAGTTTAAATTAGAAATCTAAACCAACACCAAAGCCCACCAATTGTGTAAATGTGAAGTTTGAACCCCTCACCTCCCTTCATCCTTTAGAAGTAAGTTCTTAACCATTGAACCATTATTTAAACAAGTGATCTAAATTGTCATCACATATTATTATCCATATAATTTTTTCAACTTACCTAGATATTTTTCTTACTTGTGTTACATGTGTTACCTTACTTTACATACTAGTTTGAACCCCGTGCCTAATGCATAGGTGTGTGTGTATTTGACGATACATATTACAAAATTACAATTACAAACTACATTCCCAAAACCTCTTTATATACGACATTCCACATGTATCCATCGGGACCCTAGCCGCTGAAAATCTTGATGTTTGCACTGCTTGTGACCGGTGAGATAGCAACATACAACTAGCCATGGGAATAGATTGGAGACAACGAATATACCCCAACGTTGTTCAACTTATAAGTAAGTAGTAAGTTACTTATTTAATAGGTATCAATCTATTGAAAATTATTTCTTTGTTTTTGTATGTTGATAAGTTCCAATATCCAGACCCCCTCCCTGTTCACAATGGTTAGGGTTTCTGGTGCAGCCAATTTTCACATGCATCATAATAATACCTTTGGCATCCAACATATTATTATTATTGGCAAAATTATTTTTCTAGGCAATCTGATCATTACAATTACCAATATATCTATTAAGTTTGTGTGCTAAAATGGCAACTGACATCCATTGCCATTATTATTATGGCAAATGCAAGCCTTGAAATTACCAATATCTAATAAAAGTGTGCTTAACGTTTGTTTGCTCTGGCATCCATTGAACTATAATAAAAAATTGTGGCAAAGTAAAAAGCATTGAAAATTTCCAATATTTTAAGTAAAATTTCAAAAAAAAAAAAAGCCCAACCCAACTCTTTCAGTTGTTGAAAAACAGAGAGGATGAGTGTACCTAAGTCCAAAAACCCCAAAATAAAAAATAAAATAAAATAAAAATTTACAACACTAATATATATTATTCTCTATCGTGCCATGTCTATATTCCATTCTTTCTTCGCCCTATCGGAGTAAACAAACCATGACGAAACGAATGGATGACTAAACGGATGGACGAATGGATGACAAGACAGATGGATGAAATGATGCTTCACGACATCCTTTACTATATGTAATGTATGCAACTTAGAATACTAGTAGGTTACCCTAGGCTATTGCCCATGATTACCATCGACAATGTAACATTTGCATGAATGAAATTTACTTGTTTTTTCTTTGCAAAAACTAAAGGTCTTGAACTTATTGATAATGTGGCACTTGACATTGTGGGAAGAAGATAGTGACGATAATGGTGAAAAGCTTGGGAGTGCAATGTTGTTAATAGCAATGATAATAACCACATTGTTCATATTCCTTGGTATGCTTAATGAGGGATTGATAATTCATTGAGGAAAATTTGCATGCAACACTGGATTTATGAGCTTCAAAAGCTTTAGCATGAAGACATTTCTCACCACTTATTTCGCATAGTGTTGCATTTAGTAGTCCCAAGAACTTGGTGTAAATCGGGCCAAAGCCACTCAAACATAATAAAACAATGGCATGCTTATCACAAAAAAGTTAGGAAAAAAAAGAACCGGGATGAATCACCGGATGATAACCGGATGATATAAGTTATACCCATATGCTCTTGTTGTTGTTGTTGTTCTCCTCGTTGGTCTCTCGAAACCCTAAACGGTGTACTTCATTCGATCGTGCTCGTAGACGGAAGTGCGCGCGTAGCTCCTCTCTCTCCCTCGGATGATGCAATCAGAAAGCGTGGAAGACGAGCAACGGAAGGGTGGTGCAACTTGTTAGATTTGACGTCGGCGGAAGCGCGGGAGGGAGAAGGAAAAGAAGAAGAAGAAGACGAAGAAGAGAAGAAGGCGGAGAAGGAGAAGGGGGAGAAGATGTATAACGGAATAGGCTTGACGACGCCGCGAGGATCTGGCACCAATGGTTATATACAGACGAACAAGTTTTTCGTGAAGCCGCGGCCGGTGAGGGTTGAGATCCGCGAGTATGAGAACGGGCAGGGTGCGGGAGGAGTGTCGCGGAAGGCCAATAAGGAGATTCTGGAGCATGATCGAAAGCGGCAAGTGGAGTTGAAGTTGACGGAGTTGGAGGATCAGCTTGTGGAGCAGGGTTACCCTGATGACGAGGTTTTAGAGCGCGTTGAAGCTTTTCGTAAGGTGTTACAAGCTTCCGTTTCCGCAACTGAAGATGGGACCTCCTCCGCTTCTGCATTAGGTGATGCCAAGTAAGTTATTAAACACCATTTCTATGTGACGGTCGGAAAATGTCATGCGTGTGTGTTTTTAGGAAAGGAATGTAAAGACAGCTTGTTTGAGACTTAGGGTTTGCTTGCGGGCAACCAGAGTGTCAAGTACACAGAGCCATCATGCGGCTGCGCAGAAAGAAAAGAAGATGGATACCATGGACACACCATTTGTATGTCATGGTTGGTCATGCGTGTGTGTTTTTAGGAAAGGAATGTAAAGACAGTTTGTTTGAGACTTAGGGTTTGGTTGTGGGCAACCAGAGTGTCAAGTACACAGAGCCATCATGTGGGTTCGCAGAAAGAAAAGAAGATGGATACCATGGACACACCATTTGTATGTCATGGTTGGTCATGCACGTGTGTTTTTAGGAAAGGAATGTAAAGACAGTTTGTTTGAGACTTAGGGTTTGGTTGTGTTAAAACTCTTTTTATTGCAGGGTGTCAAGTACACAGAGCCATCATGTGGCTGCACAGAAAGAAAAGAAGTTGGATAACATGAGAGCAGCCTTGAAACTAGGAGATGTGAAAGAGGGTGAAGCATTTGATCGGGATCTCCAGGAGCAGCGTAAGCAAGAGCGCATGCTGGCATGGGAAGAGAAGGATCGGGAACGCCATGAGAAGCAGGCTGCAATAGAAGAGGAAGAAAGACGAAAAGAAAAAGAGAGGCAGCGTGCAGCTAAGGATCGGAAAAGGGAGGAAGAAGAAGAGGAACGGAAGCAAAGAAGGCAGGAGAGGAAGGCCCGACATGAAAAAGAGGAGGAGCAGAGGAGATTGGAGAAGTTAGCCAAGAAGAGAAGTAACAGAGATGGTGAGAGGGACCATGATCACCGATGATATACAGCAAGACTGGTTCTGATGCCATCTCCTTATGTGTGCATCCTCTCTTGTACATTGACAGAAACTTGTTCAATTATCTGCATGGAGCTCTCTAGTGGTAGATTCTCACTGTCCAAGAACAGTGAACCCCTGCTCCCATCTTGCTGGGTTCTGCACATGTTGTGCTGCTTCTCAAGATTTTTGGTGCAATGAACTGCAGTTGCACATGCAGTAGATTGCAAGAGCTTACATTTTCTAGACATTTTTGGGCATTGCATAGGAAGAAGATAAGACACCAAGCACCTCCATGAGTTCGTGTCCTGCTATTTGTGGGCCCATATGGTTTGTGGCCACATGGAGTAGAGATGGCAGATCTTTGTAGATTAGTATTTCAGCTTCGGTTATTTTCTGAAGTTTTCTGTATTTGAGCTTTGCTTACAAAAATGGGTGATTGTAGTAAATGTCTTTGCTAGATATACCTTACCTCTACTTGAGTGTGATAAGTTGATATGGATTGTTACATTGGAAGAATTCAAAGTGCTAGTATGCACCATGTACATTGTTTAAGCATCTGAATGGATGATAGAAGACTGTTTCAGTGGAGGTGGGCACTTTCCTACTTACTGTGCATACCTGATTTTGGATCAGGGTACTAATATGGTGCTCTGTTGTGCAACATCTTAGTTTAAGCATAAGGACATCATATTCCTGGATGGTGATGAGCAGGCACTGGCCAGCAAATGGTGAATGGAGACTGCTGCTTGGAGGGTAGGAACTTCAACAGAACATGAGGTATGAGCAGCAATTAGCCATTGATTGTGCTGCAATTGCAGCTGCTGATTCCAGGAAAGGAACATCCACAGCTGACGTGGTAGAATTTGCCTTTGTAGGCATTGCATTGTCTATGATGAAGTTTTTTTGCTTGATAAAGCTGCCTCAGTTTTGGATGAAGTTGCTATATTAAGTTACACACTCTGAGGTATTACTGTACAGTGTGTGTTTAAGTCCAACCAGTGTATTTGCAGATGCCCTCAAGACATGTAATACTTCAAACATCCAGGAACCCTGAACCTTGCTGGCAATAGGATGTGAGATAGCAGCAAAAGAATCATTTGATGGACAAATTTCTTATTACAGCTATGGAGGTTCTGCTTGGTGTTCCATACAGCAGGGAGGGATGTGACTGAAGGGAAAGTTGAAGTTGAGATCCTTGGCAGACAGTGGAATGATGATGGTGGTGTTCTCTGAGATTTGAATGTGTTTCCCAGCCCTCCACCTAATTCTGTTGGTGAAGGCAGTATTCTGGCAATTGGCAGCCATTTACTTGGCTCTATTATAGGTGAAAATAGACGATGGATTAGTGATGTCTGAGTTTGAATTCCTTGTTTTGCAGTGGGCATGGTAGGGCATGGTTGCATGTTATTTTAGTTCTTTTTGCATGGCCAAAATGTCCAATGGAGACATGGGTTTTTGCTATGTCTCTTGAGTGCTAGCCAACATCAGGACTTACTCTTCCCATGGCATCTGGAAATGTGAGCAAAATTGAGGACACAGATTTTTGTGTAATGGTTTGAGCAAAGTTCTGCACAGATTATTTGGAACTCATCCACACCCACTTCTGGCAGCTGATGAAGTTGATCAGGCATCATCACACCTTGTCATGTGGCAGGCAAGCCCAGTAGGGTGAGCTAGGTGTGCACCCAACATGGGTGTGCACCCAACATAAAGCTTGAACAGCAATGCCAATGACATTAAGGTCTCAGGTGGCAAATTCAACAAATTTTTCAAACAATCATGGTCAACAGACATTTTACAAGTCTATGGTCTTCACCAAAAGATTACATCACATAATGTGGTCAAGAAAATGACAATATCTGCTGTCCCAGGCCTTAAATGTATCCATTGAGCTAGTTTAATATGCTACATGCTTGTATGATGTATCATATCACTAAGATGTTAGGATTTATGACCAATTTAGACAGCATTTACTAGGTATCTAAATCTTGCATGATCACAACATTAGTTTGGTATAGAACAAATAGGTCTATCTTCTTGGGACTCACAAACTAGTGTTGGATAATATGTAAGTCCAATGCTTGTGTATCTTATTGATACAAACATTCATCTCTTGATAAAATCTTAAGTTTTGGTTATATCCGTATGCTAACATAGTGGGTAACAGATGGGCAAATGATTGACAAGAAAAAAAGGGAGGCCCCTTCACTCCGTGATATGCCTACTCATTGGTTGCATGGAAATTCTATTCCTAAATTGGATGCGACTATTTTTGGCCTGGACTAGCCTTTCCTAAGAACACACTATTTATGTATTCATCCAATCCTTAACCTTAAAGTCTGATTTGTAGGGTTGGTGTTTATTTTATTTTGTTGTAACTTCATATTTTACCCAAATATCAAATTTATAACTCCATTGATATTTTTCCATTGCATTAAATTCATTGCTACCCATTTATGGCGAGTATTTTAATTGCATGTTGCCTCATAAAATCCCACTACTTTCCAAATTTTGTTTTTCACTGCAATATTTGAACATATTCTTCTTATGTTTTTTGACACAACAATCTCAAGCTTTAGCTTGATAATTAACAATCAGCATGGTTCACATTCGATAGAAAGCATTTGGTTTCAACAAAAATACAAAGAGAAAGATTAAGATGTTCATTTGCTAAAATTGTATCCCAAATCTAATTCCATTAGATGTGGTTTTACATGCAATTGGTGTAAATATCCAACATAACCATGTGAAAGTTCACAGTTCTTTTAATACCAAACTATTTTTGTAAATTTTTCCCCCCCATGTTTGTTATACATTGTCCACCTATAAGATTCTTTGATTTTCTTTTTTCAAGTGATAATGTTTTTGCAAGCAAGCAACCAATCACAAGCCAAGCTTCAATAATCATCACAATCTGCAAAACTTGTTTCGGTCCAGAAATGAACTCCCAACAACATAATGTTCAGGAATTACAATCAAATAGTGTATGGTCACTGACAGCAAATTCTCAAGATAAAAATAACCATGGAAAATTGATAGCAAGTTTGCAACACTACCCCAAGAACTCACATACAACTCATGTCATTGTTCCAATTGCATATTCCTGAATGTGTTCTCAAAAACACCACTGATTGCATGCATAGTGTCTCTCACTAGTTCTCAGTTGAAGTGTGTCCAAGTTTGTTGTAGCAATCAACTCAAATTCAATCAGTTACTGTAATTGAAGAGATGTAGCATGCACCTGTAACTGATCCCCAGAAAATGCCATCAAATGGGAAAAAAGTGATAAAGAACAAGGTCAATCTTTTGCTGGCAAGATTACAGAATGCAACACTTGTACACCAACCTAATGAGGACAAGGGCAGAGATATTACTCTGTATCCTGATCTCAATAAGCATCTCGCACTGCATAACCCACAGATCAACCTCCATCAACTTTCCAATGTTTGCTCCACTGGATCCCTTGCACAGCACCCTTGGGTCAAAGACCTCAACAAGTACCAGAATACTGTACAGTGTGTTGAACCTCCTTTGTACAACCAAGCATTTAAGTAACTCTGCAGGTGCTTTTCAATGATAATCCTAAATAGACAATATTGGCTCCCATTGAAAAGGACTTGTGATTAGTGAGCCAACTATTGACATGGCAGTGAAAAAGTCAGCAGAGGTTCAGAACTCATCAATAATCTAACATATCTTATGGCTGCGAGCTGCATTGCCACTTGTCAAGTGTGAATACCTTCCAAACTTATCAGCCAAACTGACCAAAATTAGGCTTCCAGTTCCCAGGAGAAGATGTCTGCCTTGCATATATGATATCTGTAACTCTGCAGATGTTTTCCAAGGCTCCAAGTAGATAATCCTATCTCCTATTGGGAAGGATTTCTGAGTGACTAGTAGGCAAATTCAAGATAGCAATACAATTCATTAGGGCCTTACAAGACACTATTCATCAAGAATTCACACAGATCAGTTCAAGCCTCTCTCCAGGCTGAAGTGATGAGCAGTGGCTCCTCACCCAGTATTCATCAAGTTCAAACTCTTCAGAACATATCAACCAATCTGGCCAAAATCAACACCTCCAGCTTCCATTTGAGGCGAGCTGTGACGATGCACCATTAACCATTCCCCATTATGAAGCTCAAAGCAGTTGGTAGAAAGAAGAGGTACTGAGGCATTGACAAATTCTTTGACAGTAACCCAGGCTACATCTCCCCGCACACGCACACGTACTTCATCCAAGGAGAAATCAAAGTGTTGAATCCAGTTGAACACCACTTTCCAGTTCTCCATCACCATGTCATAACTGTGCTCATCAACCACGTCAGAGTTCTCAGTCACTAATTCTAGAGATTGAGACAGCCACAAAGTTACTTACAATGCTGCTGACTTTGTCTCAGGTCAGAAAAATGAGAATAGGCTCACTGTTCTACAGACATGGACTAAAGAATGCCAAATGTCCACAACTAGGTTGTATCAAACAGTGGAAAGCTGCTAGAAAACTGTGCAGTCATTCTATAAGATGTGATAACCTCATGAACACCATCCAAAGCAAGCAACTTGAGAGGCTTCAGCTGCTCAATGGGCAACAATCCTCCAATCCAAAATCCATCAATCAGCAAATAGCAAGCAAGTAAGAGTGCACAATAGTATACTCAGCATCCCTGTTCAAACTCACAAACTACCAGGCATTTGATGTACCAGTTTCTGACAAACTCCAGTTGGTAAGAGAATAATTGACACTAGCAGTCAGGTTAAGTGGCCTACTCCACAAGCTTCCAGAGAGGATTGATTTGGATGCCTACCCTGAAAGGAGCTCACCACCCGGATGTATGCATTTGACATAGTCTGCTTGCAACCAGATACTGCTCATTCCCCTTAACGACTTTGCTTTAAACTTCTTGTAGAAGCTCATGTTGACATCAGCCACTGCTTTAGTGACTGAATAATGTGCCTTCCACTCATTTGGCGGTACCACAGCATCTTGCTCTGCAGTGAAATCCTGAGTTGACCAGATTACGAATTTTAAAAATGTCACTAATCAGAAAGCAAAATTTCATTACAAAGTAGTTGAATGGAATTAGAAGAGAATGTGAAAATAGCTTTACTTCTCACTCTGCACTCTCAAAAGCTGTATACCTGGACCTAGCATATTCATGTTGACATTCCCAGGAGATAAAGACTTGGAATTGTCATCCCCTGGATGTCATGTCTGATATAGAACCTTCCACAGCATTTTTTTGTGCTCATAACAAAACAAAATAGAATCAAACTAGGACCAAAAAATTTCTTCAAAGCAATATAATTCATCTTGATCCAAATTAGGAGGATTGGGATATCCATGAGCATTGTGGATCTATGCAGCCAAATGCTCACACAGCTGGTAACAGTATATCTATTAAGACATGAGCAGTAGAGAGACATTTGATGTTTAGTTGTGATTGTGATGGATTCAGAAACTTCTCCTTCAGATTCAGCTTGTAAGGAAGGATACTTACAATCAGATACTGGAACCATGAGCAGTGAAGAGAAGTTTAAACAAAGCAGAGCAAGCTTATGCCTGCCCATGGCTCTGCTCTGAGAGCTTACCTTGTGGAACACAGCTTTCCAAACACTATCGTCATTGGCAACCCGCCTCAAAACAGAACATGTCATAGACATGTTGCACAAGCTCCTGTAATCAAGGTAACTCAGAGTATGCTGCATTATTTCAGGGACAAGCTGCTCCATCATTGATGCAGGCTGATCATTTCCTTTTTCATCTTTGTGAGGCAATGAACCATTTGTTGTTGCAGATGTTGATAATAGAGCTGCAGTATTTGGGTGGTGCAATAATGGTTGTCTCTTCTCCCGCCTAACAAATTTCACCACATTCACAGAGACAGCACAACTGTTGCCAGTGAGTCCTTAGAGTTACTTGGAAGAATGCTGGAAAACGACTTTTAGCAAAGTTATCATCATGGCAAGATCCCATTATCATACTGGAAAGCATCATTTCCTCCTCAGCATTGATGTTCTCTTTCATCTCAAACTGTGTAGACTGAAACCTAGCAAACCCTAACCCTTGCAATTCTTGCCATTTTCCAATGCTAGTATCACTCTCTTCTCCTCCTCCTCCTCCTCCCGCCCAGCAACTAAGGTAGTAAAACCTCAAAACTACAGTAGCAAATTTGTATTTCTGGAATCCAAATCCAGATTTTGGTGAATTAGGGTTCGCAACACACGCATACCATGGTATTCAACACACTATCCAACCCTCACGGAATTAGGGTTTAGGAACAAGAAGTCGAGAGCAAGCAAACGCTCGCGTTTGTTCTGAAGCTCCATCACAGGCGCGTACAAACTGCTTGATACAGAAACTTTGCAAAGAAGGAAACCGGGGGAAGAAAACTCAGAAAGCACATTGACTAAAGAAAAAATGCTTCTTAGAGCAGTAGCAGCAGCAGATGCAAAGGTTACCTGGAAATAGAACACAACCGCTGATTTGCACGCAGAAGGAGATTGGCCAGCCACACAACAAAAACAAAAGAAACAAAGATAGCCACCGCGAAAAGCAAATACTCCTTGAGATGTATGAAGTAGTAACACTCGGAGGTAAACACATAATTCGCTTGAGTGCCTGTCATTATCGCCGTTGCCACATCTCACAAACCAAAAACACAAACCAAAAAAAATTCTCAAAGCTTGGATGCCAAAAAAACAAAAACCAGCCCCCCCCCCGGACCAAAAAAAACAACAACAACAACAAGATCTCTCCTTGTCTTGTCTCTCTCTACATAAAAAGAAGACGATCTCGATTCTCTCCTCCTCTCTCTCCCCACATCAAAAGAAGAAGAAGGAAGAAACAAACCCAACCAGGCGGGGAAAAAAAAAAAAAAAAAAAACTCCCCCTCCTCCCCCCCTTTTCTCCCTCCCCCCCCCAAAACAAAAAAAAAAAAAAGAAAAAACAAACCCAACCAGGCGGGGAAAAAAAAAAAAAAGAAAAACTCCTCCTCCTCCTCCTCGTTTCTTCTTCCTACCTAACAAACAACTAGCTACCAAACCTTCTCATACTTTCTTTCTTCCCCCCTTTCCTTTCTTCCCGTATCTTTCTCTTCTTCTTCTCTTGTCTTGCTGCGAATCCCCACTCCATCTCCTTCCCCTTCTCCGACACTCTCTCTATATAATCTCCTAACAATTTCCTCTTCTCTTCTTCTTCTTCTTGTTCTTCGTCTTCTCTTGTTTGCAAGAAAGATAGCTTTTGGTAGCCATGGAGAATTTGCGGGGGTTGCTATTGGTAGTTTTTTTTGGGTTGAACTTGGGGGGGGACTAGGTACTACCTATTTTTGTACTTATTTTTCCTTATTATTATTATTATTATTTAATTATTTTGATAGCCATGGTGGTATTGGGGGGAGGACATACAATTACCTATTAGGTAGGTATCTATAAACCTATTTTACAATAATAATAATAATAATATTATTATTATTATTTTAAAAATAAATTAAAATGGTTTTGGTTCCATTAGCGCGGAATCAAACCATGGTTAACGTCCATTTGGCCCCCCAGTTCTGGTGGTTTTAAAGTTCTAACCCTCCCAAACTGGGTAACCACCCAACATCGTTGCAAACCAATGTTGGGCAGTTCATTATTGGGCAGGGCATCTTATATATTAAAGTTATAGTGTCTGTCTGTCTGTCCGGGCAGTTTCCGGGCATTGCCCAGGCCATCACGGACCTTTGTTTTTTTTTTTTTTTTTTTTTTGGGTTTTTTTTTTTTTTTTCTTTAAATTTCCCAGACCTTTTTTTTTTTTTTTTTTTTTTTTTATTTTTTTTTTTTTT
>Ga0116227_10003754_pt1 | contig 33519 bp, 33 predicted proteins | sample S1TSphgellanicum_FD_89693 | JGI IMG/M metagenome (GOLD analysis project Ga0116227, IMG submission 89693) | Host-associated microbial communities from peat moss isolated from Minnesota, USA - S1T2_Fb - Sphagnum magellanicum MG | ecosystem: Host-associated > Plants > Peat moss > Unclassified... | reverse complement strand
TTGCAATTGGCAACTCAACAGGAAAGAAATTTGATGAAATGGGCGTAAAGTATGCTTTGCCATACTCGCCTGATGAAATAGGCTTAGCAGAAGCTGTTTTTGGAATAGAAATAAAATAAAGAAAGCGGAAGTTCTACAGTCTGAAGGCGGTTGTTTGGAGGCTAATAAAGACCATTTTGTTATTGCGGGAAACGGATACTTAATGCTAAAATATAAGCGGTTGTTGTGCTGATCTGAAACGAAGTGGAAAACTGCGGCGTAAGTTCGCCAAATTGCGCTCAAATAAAATAATATGTTTCAGGACTCAAGGCCTGATACAAAATACTTGATATAAAAAATATGTTACATCGTCCGAGAAGATTAAGGAAGAACGCTTTAGTTAGAGAGATGGTTGCTGAAACCCGGCTTTCAAAAGATATGTTTGTTTATCCATATTTTGTAGTGCCGGGTAAAAATGTTTGTCATGCAATTGACTCAATGCCGGGCGTTAACCATTATTCCATTGATACTTTACTGCATGATGTAGAGGCTGGTCTAAAAAAAGGATTAAATAAGATCATGCTTTTTGGAGTTGGCGAAGAGAAAAGTGAAGATGCAAAATCAGCTTACCATGACCATTCTTTAGTTCCGGTAGCCGTTCGTGAATTAAAAAAACAATTCGGAGAAAGCCTCTATGTTACTACAGATGTTTGTGTTTGTTCTTACACTACTCATGGACACTGCGGTATTTTAGAAAACGACTATGTTCAAAATGATAAAACGGTAGATGTCATTGCAAAGATGGCTTTAGCTCATGCTCAGGCGGGAGCAGACATGCTGGCTCCATCAGATATGATGGACGGAAGAATAAGCGCAATACGGAACCTTTTGGATGATAATGGTTTTGTTAACACAGCCGTTATGAGTCATGCTACAAAATTTGCATCGGCATATTATGGTCCATTTAGAGAGGCGGCAGACTGTGCGCCAAGTAAAGGTGACCGTAAGGCCTATCAAATGGATTTTAGAAATCCTTCAGAGGCTTTAAGAGAAGCCCAATTAGATGAAGAGGAAGGAGCAGACGTATTAATGGTGAAACCGGGGCTGGCCTATTTGGATATTATCCAAAGATTAAAGCAGGATACAAATTTACCTATTGCTGTTTATAATGTTTCAGGTGAGTACTCAATGGTTAAGGCGGCCGCTGAAAGAGGTTGGATTGACGAACAAAAAGTTGTGATGGAAACCATGCATGCCTTTGCCCGTGCAGGAGCAAGTATCATTACAACTTATCATATTAAAGATATTTTAAACAACAATTGGATGTAATTAAGCGGGAAGCTCAAAATAGAAAACAAAGCTCAGCAATGGGATGGTTTCATTTTCTGCTTTAGCCTTTCAGCTTTTAGCTAAATAAAATGTTAGATTCATTAAAAAAAATGTTTTCAGGTAATGAAGCCGATATTCCGGTAAATACAGGCAGTAAACCTGATATTTCAAGAACAAAATCTGCAGAATTGTATGAAAAATCAAAAACGTATTTCCCAGGAGGTGTAAACTCTCCGGTTAGGGCATTTAAATCTGTTTATGGAACGCCACTTTTTATTGAAAAAGGTGACGGATGCTATATATGGGATGCTGACGGTAATCAATTTATTGATTTTTGTGGAAGCTGGGGCCCATTGATTTTAGGCCACAATAACCCTAAAATACGAGAAAAAGTGACCGAGGTCATGCAAAATGGAATGAGCTTTGGTGCACCTACAGCTTTGGAAAATGAACTGGCAGAATTGATCATCAAGAATAATCGTTTTGTAGAGAAAATCCGTTTTACAAGCTCAGGAACAGAAGCTGTAATGTCAGCAATTCGTTTGGCAAGAGGTTTTACGGGAAGAGACAAAATTTTAAAATTTGAGGGCTGTTACCATGGCCATAGTGATTCGCTTTTAGTTAAAGCAGGTTCTGGATTGGTCACTTTTGGTGAAACTTCTTCGGCAGGTGTTCCAAAATCTTTTGCAGCAGAAACCATTGTAATTCCTTTAAATGATAAGGCTGCAATAGAACAGGCATTTGGCCAGTTCAAAGATCAGATTGCAGCAGTTATTATTGAAGGTATTCCAGCTAATAACGGATTAATCATACAGGATGCGGAGTATATTCAGTTTTTGCGCAACATTTGTACTGATCAGGGTTCTTTGCTCATTTTTGACGAGGTAATAACTGGATTTAGAGTTGGTTTTGAAGGTGCGGCAGCTTATTATGGCATTGCACCTGATATTGTAACATACGGTAAAATAATTGGCGGTGGTTTGCCTGTGGGTATGTATGGGGCATCAGCAGAAATTATGAGCCATATATCACCGGATGGAGGCGTTTATCAAGCGGGTACCTTATCAGGAAACCCAGTGGCCATGGCGGCAGGAATTGCGACTTTAACCGAACTGAATAAATCAAGTTTTTATAAAGATTTAAATGCTAAAGCCCAGGAGTTTGTAGAAAGTATTCAGCGTTTTGCAACAGCAAGAAATTATAAGTTTAAAGTTTTTACTGTTGGCTCGATTTTTTGGTTTGCTTTTACAGATAAAGATAAAATTCAATCGGCTGATGACATAGATGCCGGGAGCATGGAGAAATTTAAAATTATGCACCGTGAACTGTTAAACCGGGGAATTTATTTAGGCCCTTCAGGCTATGAAGTTGGTTTTGTATCATCAGCCCATACTAAAATTGAGCTGGAGAAAGCTAAACGGGCCATTTTTGAGGCTTTAGACTTCGTATTTAAGAAGTAAATTTAACCGTTTAATACGGTGGCTACAATTGCAACGGATAGCAGGCAGAGCTAAATAGAAAATGCGTACAGCTTTTCAAATAATAGACAAGTTCAGTATAAAAATGGTTCGTAATATACAGCCATAACAAGATTTTTATAAAATTATAAGGCCCTTTTAGCGGTGGTATATGAAAAAATCAATTATCATATTTTATGCATTATTGCTTTATGCTTTAATTCAGCTTATTTCTTGGGGAACCCTGGTTGTTCGGTTACAGCCCAGCCGCATGACCATGATTATGGGTGAAGGTGCCGTTTTTTTATTTTTGCTTTTTATTGGCGGGTATTTTCTTCATCAATCCTTAAAACGGGAAGACAAGCTGAGGGAACAGCAACAGAATTTTTTAATGTCCATTACCCATGAGCTTAAATCGCCTCTTGCCGCAATAAAACTTTCTATCCAGACGATTGTTAAAAGAGATTTAGATAAGGCCAGACAAAGCTCATTGCTCAATAATTCATTAAAAGATATAGAACGTTTAGATGATTTGGTTGAAAACATGCTGCTGGCTACAAAAATAGAGAACCGTTCTTATAGCTTTCCAAAAGAAGAATTTAATTTCTCTGAACTGGTGTATAAAATAACAGACCGGCTACAGGTTCACTCCTGTGGCTGTGAACAAATGATTAATGCCGTAATTCAGCCAAATTTGCAGTTAATGGGTGACAAATTTGCGTTATCTTCTGTTGTAACCAATTTAATAGAAAATGCCGTAAAATATTCGGGGCCGTGTGCGGAAATAAATGTGCTTTTAAATAAAGTAGACGGACATATTAAGTTTAGTGTAGCAGATAAAGGACCAGGTATTTCAGATCCAGAAAAAATGTTGATATTTGATAAGTTTTACCGGGTTGGTAATGAGAATGTCAGAAAAGCGAAGGGGACAGGTTTAGGCTTGTTTATTGTGAAAGAGGTATTACAATACCATGATGCAGATATTACAGTTAAAGATAACCTGCCTCAGGGAAGTATTTTTGAAGTAACATTTAGTTAATCTCAATTATGTCACAAAAATTAAGAATTCTATTGGTAGAAGACGAAGACCATTTGTTAGATGCCATCAAATTAAACCTAGAACTTGAAGGTTATAAAGTTCACTCCGTAAAAGACGGAAAAACCGCTCTTAAAATATTTAAAGAAGAGCGCTTTAATTTAATTATTTTAGATGTAATGCTTCCAGAAATGGATGGTTTTCAGGTTTGCGAAACAATCCGTTTAGAAAATACTGAAGTTCCAATCTTATTTTTAACAGCTAAAAATACGTCAGAAGACCGTGTTTTAGGCCTGAAAAAAGGAGCCGATGATTATTTGGTTAAACCATTTAATTTAGAAGAACTGATTCTTCGTGTGGGTATTTTGGTTAAACGCAGTTTAAAAGCAGATGATTTAAAAGAATTAAATTCTTATAAAATAGGAGATAAAACCATTTATTTTAATTCATTTGAATTGAAGCATGATGATGGTACGATTACACCTTTAACCAAGAAGGAAACCATGCTGCTGAAATTGTTGATCGAACGGAAGAACGATGCCGTTTCGCGTGAGCAGATTTTAGAAACGGTTTGGAACTACGACGTTTACCCATCAACCAGAACGATTGATAACTTTATATTAACTTTCCGCAAGTATTTTGAGCCTGATCAAAAAAATCCGGTTTATTTTCATTCAATACGTGGCGTTGGATATAAATTTACTGATATTCATTAATGTACAATAATAAGGGCAGGTATGTTTTAATGACTGTTTTTGTGCTTGCTGCATTGGTATGTTTGTACTATGACCAATACCAGCTGGCCGTTTTTTCGTTGTTTTTATTTGCCTTTGTTATTTGGAGTCATTTTAAGCACAGCTCTGTTTTGATGGCTTCCAAGCATTTTAAAAATAATGAATTTGATAAAGCCAGGGCATTGTTGGCCGAAATTGGCAGTCCGGAAAGACTGGCGAAAAGCAGAAGAGGATATTACGAATTTATGCAGGGTAATTTAGCTTTGAAAGAGGGAAATTATGAAAAGGCAGAATACCATTTTCAGTTGGCCAGCCGTTTTTCTGTTGGTGGCAAAAATGAAAAATCATATGTTTTAATTCATCTTGCAAATCTTGCTTTAAGAAAAAAAGATAAAGAAAGGGCTATAGCCTATACTAATTTGGCTAAAGAATTGGCCACTACACAAAGATCTCAGGATATAATTGTTAAAATAGAAAAAGAAATCAATAAAATATAAATATTCGGGGCTTTTATTCCCTAAACGAAGGATCTCTTTCTATGAAAGCAGGTGCTTCGTTTTATTATGAATAGCTGAACTGAACGAACAATACAACATGAAGAATAATTTATTTTTAGACGCTGCATTTTCAAAACAAACTGAACGTCCACCTGTATGGATGATGCGTCAGGCAGGCCGTTTTATGCCACAATATTGGGAGATAAAAAACAAATACTCCTTTTTAGAGATGTGCAAAACCCCTGAAATAGCTGCAGATGTGACCATGTTGCCTGTTGACTTATTGGGTATTGATGCTGCAATTTTATTTTGTGATATTTTGGTAACTGGAGAGGCTATGGGTGGCGATTTGAGCTTCACAGCAGGCGTTGGTCCGAAGTTTGCCAATCCAGTGCGTACAGCACAAGATATTGAAAACTTAAATGTTGATTGTTTGAGTGAACTGCAATACGTTGCTGATGCAATTAAAGTAATACAGCAACGTTTGAATGGAAGTATTCCATTAATTGGTTTTGCAGGTGCCCCATTTACCGTAATGAGTTATTTAATTGAAGGGGGATCTTCTAAAGACTTTAAGTTAACTAAACTTTTTATACATAACCAGCCAGAACTTGCACATAAATTATTGGCTAAAATTGCAAAGGTTACTGTTGATTATTTGAATCTTCAAATTGCTTCGGGCGTAAATGCGCTCCAAATTTTTGACAGCTGGGCCCTTGCCTTATCCTGGAATGATTATCAGGAATTTTCTCACCGTTACATTCAAGAGATTATTGCAGGATTAAATAGAAAAGATATTCCTGTTATTTCTTTCTGTAAGGGCAGTTCAGTTTTTGCGCCCATTATGGCAGAAGCCAAACCTGATGTAATTTCAGTAGACTGGAATGCTGATTTATTGAATATTAAAAATGCTTTACCAGCTGGAATAGCTGTTCAGGGAAATTTAGACCCACACATTTTATATGCAGACCAATCCGTTATTAAAGCACAAATTCATAAATTGTTTGAACGTATGCGAGGTGCCGAAGGTTTTATCTTTAACCTAGGTCATGGTATTATGCCCGATATTCCTTTTGATAATGTAAAATATGCAATTGACGTCGTGAAAGAGTTTAGGTATTAAAAGAGCACTTTCTTTTTGTATATTTATTTATAGCGCAATTATATGACTGTTAAATCGCTAAATGATGAGGATAAGCTGCCGATTAAGCAATTAATAAAAGCAGTTAACAAGAAGATGGATGATGTTGTAAGAGTTGTTGATGCCCTAAATTTAGGGCGAACAGAAGTTAGAACGGATGGGGTATACAGCATATTTAATAATGGGGGTACGGTAGCTTGCAGAGGGCATTTTCAAAAAGAAAAGGGTATCTTCAAAAAGAATCAAACTCTTTTAATGTTTAAACAGCTCAAATTAAGGATTTTTGCCGGGCCTAATGGTTCCGGTAAAACTACTTTGTACGATTCTATAAAATCAAGCTATTTCTCTTGTCACTTTGCTATAATTGCCGATTATATTCGAGACAAACTGATAGAGAATAAAAAATCGTTCACTTTTGAAACGGTATTTTCTCATTCTGCAAAATGAGAACTTATAAATTTTGGCCACCAAAATAATTATAAAGTCTATTTATATTTCATAGGAACAGAAACTCCTTTGATGAATTTGGAACGTGTAAAAGATAGAGTAGAAAAAGGTGGTCGTTTGGTGGAGAAAGAAAAGGTGAAAAAACGTTACTTTTTGACAATGGATTTATTAATTGATGTGTTAAAAAAGGCCGATGAAACCTATCTTTGGGATAATTCAGGAATCAAGTATCAATTTTTGGGAAGCATCAGGAAGGGGATTTTAAATTTAGAATTTCTTAATATACAGGCTTGGGTTGATACTTATATTTTACGTAAAACAGCATGATAGAAACACTATTGCCATATTACCGATATTTTATTGCAGTACACGTTGTATTTGTAATTAGCTGGATGGCAGGACTATTTTATATCTTAAGTTTGTTTATCTACCATACCGAAGCTAACGATAAACCTGAGCCTGAAAAAAGTATCCTTCAAAAGCAGTTTGTAAAAATGGAGGCTACTTTATGGAAAATCATTGCTACGCCAGCGATGCTCATTTCTGTTTTGGCAGGTATATCAATGCTTACTTTAAATTCAGGCTTGCTGCATACCGATTGGATGTGGGTTAAATTGGCTTTTGTTGTGGGACTTTTGATTTATCACTTTATTTGCCAAAATATAGTTAAGCAACTAAAAAACAATATCTATAGATGGAATAGTTTTCAATTGCGCTTATGGCGAGAGTTGGCTACCATATTTATGATTGCGATTGTATTTGTCGTGATTCTTAAAAATGCCATTAATTGGATTTATGGTTTAATTGGCATTATGGGGATTGCTATGGCCATTATGGTTGCAGTTAAATTGTATAAAAATTATCGTAAAAAAAATGGCGAATAAGTTTTATCAATTATTCAACACTAAAATCTTACTTGCTTAGGCACATATTCATATTTTTATTCTGCACTTGATGGAGGTAACTGTATAGTTTCACAAAAAACTATCCTACATTTGGGCGATAAAATATAAGCATATGTTTAAACCACTACATTTAAAAAACACCTTACTCCTAATAGTTCTTCTTTTTACTTCCTCTTTGGCTTTTGCCCAATTTAACCAATCAGCATTGGAAAATAGAATCCGTCCGGACAGCAGCTTGACCAATGAAGTTCACTTTAACTTTTATAATTTAAACTTTGTTCGGAATTACGAGTATACCAATGATTTTCATGATGGTTATACCTTATATGGAACGCAGCTGCAACCACAAATTGTATACTATGCACATCCTAATTTAGCAATTACTGCCGGTGCATACCTTAGAAAAGATTTTGGCAGAAATGGAGTAAGTGATGCAAAGCCTTTATTTAGCTTAAAATACCATAAAAGAAATCTTACGCTTGTTTTTGGAAGTCTTGAAGGAAATATTCAGCACAAATATATTGAGCCTTTATATGATTTTGAAAGAATATTAACAATGCCTATAGAATATGGAACACAGTTACTCGTTGAGCGTAAAAAATTCACATTAGATGCTTGGATTGCCTGGCAAAAAATGATTTATACAGGCGACCCTGTAAAAGAGGAAATTATTGGAGGGCTTTCTACAGAAACAACCTTTCTGGAAAATAATGGCTGGAAGTTGAGTTTTCCTGCTCAGTTTTTGGCTTTTCACCAAGGGGGGCAAATAGATGTTTTAAAAGAGGTGCCAATTACAACAATGTTTAATGGAGCAACTGGATTAAGATTGCATAAGCAGATTAACGGAAATATTAAGCAGGTTTATACCGATAATTATATTGCAGTATATAAAGATTTTTCGCCTGATAAGAGAAGGGCTTTCAATGGTGGTTTTGGAGTATGGCTAAATGCTGGTGTAGAAAGTAAGTGGGGCAGTTTGGTTGCATCGTACTGGAAAGGGAACAATTTTATTTCGATTAAGGGAATGCCTTTATATGAATCCGTATCTAGCAACTTATATAGCTATGGTTTCACACAAAGTTCAAGAAACATAATTTCTTTACGTTACGCCTATCAAAAGGAATTAATTCCCCACCTCTATCTTGATGTTCGTTTTGAACCTCATATTGATTTAGATCATACAGACAAGCAACTGCAGTTTAATCATTCGTTTTTCTTGACCTATAAACAGGATTTTAAACTGTTTAAGGTGAAAAAATAGAAAATAGCTATGTTTTGTCAACTTATTTAAGGATTAATGAACTTGGTTGTGCATTTATTTAAATGATTTATTCTAGTTTAGTAATGAAAACCTCCTCGCGTTAAGAATTAAATCATACGGATCAAATTATCTTTTTCTGTGATTTTTTTTGATGTCCATCTGTTTGATAATCAGTGTTAAATCATAAATTAGAAATCTTTTTCATTTTTTTATGCAACCATTCTTCGTCATTCGTCATCTTCTATCTACAAATACACAATGAAGTTGACGCAAACCTATACGATAAACGATTTGATGGAAGGCTGTAAAGCTGGAGAGCGGAAGATGCAAGAAATGTTATATAAGCAGACGGCATCAAAAATGTTAGCCGTTTGTATGCGTTATGCCAAAGATAGAATGGAGGCAGAAGATGTTTTACAGATTGGTTATATCAAAATCTTTCAAAAAATAAAAGAATACAGGGGGGATGGCTCTTTTGAAGGATGGATAAGAAGAATAATGGTGAATACTGCTATAGAAAATTACCGTAAAAATTTGCGGAGCCTGCACGTAGTTGATATGGATGAAGCTTATGAACAGCCTTCAACAGGGTTTGACTTTAGCCAGTTGGGCATGCAGGATTTGATGAGGGTAATACAAAAATTAGCAGATGGTTACCGTATGGTTTTTAACATGTATGTAATTGAAGGCTATTCTCACAAAGAAATTGCAGAGATGCTGGGCATATCAGAAGGCGCGAGTAAATCACAGTTATCAAGAGCGAGGGCAATATTAAAAGAAGAAATTATAAAAATGGAGGGATTTGGTTATGCAACCTATACAGGATAAGGAATTTGATCAATTGTTTCAGGACACTTTTGCTGATGCAGAAGTGCAGCCATCAAGAAATTTATGGAGCAATATTGAAAGTAAAATAGAAGCGAACAAAAAGAAAAAGTTTCCTATTTATTGGATGGTGGCAGCCACCATTTTAATTGTGGCAACAATAGGGCTTTTAGTAAATAAACAACAAGATAATGGGGATAAAATTTTGGTTAAAAACCATGCAAAAGATGAACAGCCTATTATTAATCAAAAAACAATTCAGGATTCTTCTAAAGCAGCTTTAAGTCCAGTTGAAACAAAATTAAGTGCAGCTTTACCCGCTCAGCCCCAACAGAACTCTTCCTTTGTAAGTGCCAATATTAAGGGGGGTAAACCTGCAGAAAAGCAAAATGGTAATGCTGTACCCGAAATTCAGCAGCAGAAAACGGCAATTGTCAAAGCCGAAGAGCCTCGTAAGGACTTAAATAAACAGATTGAAGAGGCAATTTCACAGCATAGAGATGAAACAGTAATCGCTGCGGTTAACTTAACACCTATTAAAGCTGATGAGCCTATTAATAATAATGAACCGCTAGAAAATAAAGGCATCCGAAATGTAGGAGACTTAGTGAACCTGGTTGTGAATAAAGTAGATAAAAGAAAAGAGAAGTTTATTCAGTTTAGAACAGATGACGATGATAACTCTTCTATCTCATCAATTAATATTGGTCCTTTTAAATTTGGTAACCGTAAAAAATAGCGAACAATAAAGTTGCTTATCCTTTTTTAATAATATGAACTTACATAAACACACAAATATGAAAAATCTAATTTTTACAGCACTTTTGGCAAGCGGGCTTGCCGGTGTGATGGCTCCAAATGCGTATGCACAACAAGATACGATAAAGAAGAAATCGAAATATTCATTAAATATTGGTGGTGGAAATTTAATTACTAAGAATGCCGATTCAACAACACAAGCAAAAAATGGGCGGTTTATAGGCGGTATAACCTTTACCAGAGTAGATTTGGGCTTTTCGAGACTGATTGATAACGGGAGTTTCAACCTTTCGCAGGGAAATGAATTTTTAGATTATAAAGGCGGTAAAACCAGTACATTTTCTTTTGATGTTTTACAATTTGGATACCGTTTCAACTCCAATTTTAAAGTGTATGTTGCTGGTGGTTTTGACTGGACGTTAATCCGTTTAAGAAACAATATTACCATTCAAAAAAATCAACAAACCTTAACCTATATTAATGAACCAATTGCATTTTCTAAAAACCGTTTTTCTAGTAGTTACGTGCATTTTCCTTTAAACTTTGAATTTCGTACAAAAGAGAACAATAAAGGCAAAAGATTCTATTTTGTTTTAGGTCCAGAGGTAAGTTTCCTATTAAATGGAAAAATCAAACAAATTAGTGAAGAAAAGGGCAAAGAGAAGCAGTATGATAACTATCACTTTCAATCGGTACGTTATGGCGGTACAGTGAGGTTAGGTTATGGCGGGTTAGGATTGTTTACAAAATATTATTTTAATGATATGTTTAATACACCTGCACAGGCCGGATTAAAAAATATGAGTTTCGGCGTAACTTTTGGATTAAATTAATACTATAATACACACAAATTAAACCAATCCTGTTGTATACATATGCAACAGGATTTTTATTTAGTTAAAGATTTATTTTTGGTTTTCCCCCAATTTTATAAGTAATTCTGTAATTTCTTTAGGCTTCTGTGTGCCAATTAATAATTTATGTCCATTAGTAAAAATAAGCTGCAACCCTTGGTTGCCTGATATATTTAAGGCTTGGTTTTCAGCTGTTCCCTTTTGTCCCCAGCCCCCATATTCCTGAACGGGGCTATAAGTTCTTGTATAAGCTTTTGTAAGCTGTTTCCAAGTATAATGTTGATATTTTAAATTAAAAGGGAATAGTTTAACATATACCCCATCTTGTTTAATTTGAGTTTCCAGTCTGATATTTAAAATGAGTAAAGTGGTAAGTAGTGTTACTGCTAGGCCAAAAATCATGCCTGCCACATTGAGTTTATTGCCTGCTTTTATCGCCTTAATGAGCAAAAAGATAAGTAAACAATTTACAAAACACAGCCCAATTACTAAAGATACCTGATCCATGGTTTGTTTTTCGTAAAAAAGAGCAACTTGTTCCATCGTATTATTTGAAGTAAAAATACATTAAATTCTTAATCGGCATAATTTGAGTTTTAGGCATTATTGATAATCCATATCTTTATGCCGTGAACAATACAATTATCAGTGTCAAAAACCTGACTAAACAATATCAAGCAGAACAAGCTGGAGGTATTAAAAATATCAGCTTTGAAATTAAAAAAGGGGATGTTTTTGCCATAATAGGAGAAAGCGGAAGTGGAAAATCAACCTTGCTTAAAACTATTTATGGATTATTAAAAGCTGATGGCGGTGAAGTTTTTATGGAAAACAATAGGGTAAAAGGTCCTGATGAACAGCTTATCCCAGGGCATAAAGACATGAAAATGGTTACACAGGATTTTTCATTAAATATTTATGCAAAAGTATATGATAACATTGCTTCTCAACTTTCCAATCAAGACCTTAAAACCAAAGCTGAAAAAACAATTAAAATAATGGAGCATTTGCGTATTTCGCATTTGCAGGATAAGAAGATTATATCACTTAGTGGGGGAGAACAGCAGCGAGTAGCCATAGCTAAAGCTATGGTAAGTGATACCAAAGTACTGTTATTGGACGAGCCTTTTAGCCAGGTTGATGCTTTACTTAAAAATCAATTGCGTGCTGATATTAAGCGTGCTGCATCAGAAACAGGTGTAACGGTAATTCTTGTTTCCCATGATCCGGCTGATGGCTTGTTTTTGGCAAATGAGCTGTTAATCATTAAAGATGGTCAGCTTTTGCAAACAGGTAAACCAGCCGAAATCTATCAGCATCCCAAGCATATCTATACCGCTCAAATATTAGGGAATGCTGTTGTCCTGTCCAAAACTGATGCAGAAAAAGTAGGATTAAAAACAACGAAAGAAACCGTGGTATTTTATCCTGAATGGGCTGAGATAAGCAACAGTTGGAGCAGTAGGAGATTTGAGGTAAAAGATGTTTATTATAAAGGCTTTTATGAAGAACTCCTTTTAGAACGCAATGGCATACAGGTGCGTGCCTTACAGTTAAATAGGGGTGAACATAAAAAAAACGACCATGTTCAACTGAACATTAGCCGTTTTTTAGAGTTTTAAATTATCTTATTTAGATGATGCTACTAAAACAATTTTAGCATCTATACTTGCTGTTGGTTTAACAGGCAAAATGTTTTTATTGTTGTTGTACTGCAGATAAACTCTTATTCTTCCAGAAAATGAGGTATAACTATACGAATCTGTTCCATAAGTAAATGGTAAAGCATCATAACCATTATCATTAAAACGTGCAAATGATAAAATAATCCCATCATCTTTATAATATCCTATACGATTATCTGTAATGTCAGCGTAGTAATATCTTCCAAGTAATGGGTCATTGCTGTTTTCAGTCCATTGATTTGGTTGAATAGTTTTGTAAATCGTAACGTTAGGTGTATTTTGAACAATTGTGTCCTTTTTGCAAGATGCCAGACCTAGTGTGGCGATGCAAAGCATTAAAATGGTAAGCTTTTTCATGTGTTTATAAATTATTTGTGTGTTTCATATTTGGGTATACAAAACAACTGCCAAAATTTTAAAACACACAATATGGACTGATAATTGTTTATTGATTTGTATACAACATTAAAAAAATGAATTAATTCCCTTTACAAATGAGATTGTTTTTTAGAGTTTTACCTTGGTTGATTTTACTGGTTGCGGGTTACTTTTTTATCTCGAAAAAGTTTAGTATCAACACAACCGTAGAAAGTAAACATCAATTATTGGTTGATAAAATTGAAACCATCGGAAAATTAGAGCTGGTTAGATATCAAATTAGTGATGTACTGGAGCATAAGAACAAAACAGATTTTTTGCCTGAGGCAAGTGTTTTACTGATCGTAAAGGCCGAAGCAGTAGGCTGTATCGACCTCACAAAAATAACACGTGAAGATATCCGTATTGATGGAGATACGGCTGTAGTAAATTTGCCACAGCCTGAAATTTGCCATGTTAAAATAGATCATAGAAGTTCGAGAGTTTACGATACTAAAATGGCCTTTTTTAGAGAAGCCGCATTGGTTGATGAAGCGTATAAAGAGGCAGAAAGACAGGTAACTGCCGAAGTAAAGAAATCGAGTATTTTGGCGCAAACGAAAACCAATGCAACAACTGTTCTAAAACCAATAATAGAAGGATTGGGCTACAAAAATGTGCGTTTTACTTTTGAGTGATTAAAAGTGTATTGCCACCTAAGAAACCTATTGCCTATTTATGAGATGGATGCATGTGTTAAAAGATTGCTTCCTGCCTCGCTATGACGGGTTCAATATAATAATTGAAGATATTTACCACCCAAGAAACTTCAGTTATGTCTAAACAATTCAAGTATTCTAAAGTATCAAAGGTGGTAAGGTAATTTATTATAATATTGTAGTTACGAGCTTATGTTCCTGCATATCTGTATAATTAGACCAAGTATTCAAACAAAGTCTGATCCTGGTTTAATTCTATAATCTCAAATTTGAAGTCTTTCATACGCTGTAATAAGCTTGCATAATCGTCTTTGTTTGTAAGTTCTATGCCAACCAATGCCGGGCCATTTTCGCGGTTTGTTTTTTTAATGAACTCAAAGCGTGTAATATCATCATGTGGACCCAAAACTTCGTTTACAAACAATTTTAAGGCACCTGGTCTTTGCGGAAAACGAACAATAAAATAATGTTTTAGGCCCTCAAAAAGTAAAGACTTTTCTTTGATTTCCTGCATGCGTTCAATATCGTTATTTCCTCCACTAACAATGCATACTACGGTTTTGCCGGCAATTTGTTCTTTGAGCTGATCAAGTGCGGCTACTGATAGGGCCCCAGCAGGTTCTACAACAATCGCATCTTCATTATAAAGCTTTAATATTGTTGTGCAAATTTTTCCTTCTGGTATAAGGTGCATTTGATCAAGCAGTTCTTTGCAGTATCCATAGGTAATATGACCAATTCTTTTAACAGCAGCGCCATCTACAAAGCGGTCTATTTCATCTAAAGTATATGGCCCGCCGTTTTCCATAGCTGTAACCATTGAGGGTGCCCCAAGAGGTTCTACACCAACGAGTTTTACGTTGGGTTTAACCGTTTTCATATAAGCGCTTACGCCCGATGCCAAGCCGCCCCCACCAACAGGCATTACAACCATATCTAAATCTGGAAGGTCTTCAAAAATTTCAACACCTACAGTTGCCTGTCCCTCGATGACTTTTTCATCATCAAACGGCGGAATAAAAGTGGCCAATTTTTGGGCACTGTATGCCAATGCTTCTTTTAAGCAGTCATCAAAAGTATCGCCTACTAAAACCACTTCTACATAATCGCCACCAAACATATAAGTTTGTTTTACTTTCTGTTTTGGTGTAATCTCAGGCATGAAAATTACGCCTTTAATCCCTAATTTTTTACATGAATAGGCAACACCTTGAGCATGATTACCGGCACTTGCACAAACCACGCCATTAAGGAGTGCACTTTGGGGCAAAGAACTAATTTTGTTGTAGGCCCCGCGCAACTTATATGAACGCACAATTTGTAAATCTTCTCTTTTTAAATAAATATTAGCATTATAATGAGAAGAAAGTCCGGCATTAAACTCTAAAGGGGTACGCTTTACCACGTCTTTAAGTCTTTTTGATGCAGCTGTAAAATCTAATGTATTCGGCGTTGTCGTATTCATTTTTGTCGTATCAATTATTCAGCTCACTTATATGTCTTTCCAGGTATGAGTTGTTTTGCACTGGATTTTCATTGAGCATTGGGCTTTAACCTTTCTGTTTAGGCCAGGTGTAAAGCCACCAATGTGTTTAAATCTGTATCGTTAATCCCTTGTTTGCTATCCGCTAAAACTAAAAATTGTTTGTATACGATATCTAAGTGCTCTTTTTCTAATTTATGCCCTAAGCGGTTCAAGTGGTGTTTTAGTGCATGTCTGCCACTTCTGGCGGTTAAAACAATTGTTGCATCAGGGAAACCTACATCTTCAGGTTTAATAATTTCATAGTTTTCGCGGTTTTTCAAGAAACCATCCTGGTGGATGCCCGAACTGTGTGAAAATGCATTTCCACCAACAATTGCTTTGTTGGGCTGTACAGGCATATTCATTTGATTCCTGACCATATGGCTCATTTCATAAAAACGGGTAGTATCAATCTGTGTGTTTAAGCCCAGGGTTTTATGAGTTTTTAGAATCATAACGACTTCTTCCATTGAGGTATTGCCCGCACGCTCACCTATCCCATTAATGGTACATTCAACCTGGCGCGCACCATTTTGTAGTCCTGCAATTGAGTTGGCTGTAGCCAAACCCAGATCGTTGTGGCAATGAACAGAAATAATGGCCTGATCAATATTTTTTACATTTTCTTTCAAATAAAGAATTTTCGATCCATATTGATCTGGCAAGCAATAACCGTTTGTATCTGGAATATTAACTACAGTTGCACCGGCAGCAATTACGGCTTCAACCATTTTAGCTAAAAATTCAATATCAGCACGGCCAGCATCTTCAGCATAAAACTCAATATCTTCTACATATTTTTTCGCATATTTTACGGCTTCAACTGCACGCTCTAATATCTCTTCACGCGTACTGTTGAACTTGTGTTTGATGTGAAAATCAGAAGAGCCAATTCCGGTATGGATACGTGGTCTTTTAGCATACCGCAATGCATCAGCAGCCACATCAATGTCATTTTTATTTGCACGGGTCAAAGCACAAATAATGGGATGGTTTACTGCTTTTGAAAGTTCGATCACGCTATTAAAATCGCCGGGACTTGATACAGGAAAACCAGCTTCAATTACATCAACACCTAAAAGCTCAAGTGATTTAGCGATTTCTACTTTTTGGTTTGTATCCAACTGGCAGCCTGGAACCTGCTCGCCGTCACGTAATGTCGTGTCGAAAATATAAACTTTGTTCGGGTCGTGAATCATAATCTTAAGTTTAGGTTGTGATTAATTTTTGTGCTAAGAATTTTATGACCAGTTTGCCCATTTCGGCTGTACCCAAAACTTTAAACCGGTTTGTATGTTGATTGGCAATGTCATGTGTTCTAAATCCTTCTTTTAATACCTGGTCAACAGTATCAACTAATAATTTTGCTTCGTCTTTTAAGCCAAAGCCAATTTCGAGCATTAATGCAGCTGATAGGATAGAAGCTAATGGGTTTGCCAAGTCTTTACCTGCAATATCATGAGCTGAACCATGAATTGGCTCGAAGAAACCTGTACCTTCGCCCACTGAAGCAGAAGCAAGCATGCCCATTGAACCTGCAATTTGAGACGCCTCATCTGTTAAAATGTCTCCAAACAAATTAGCTGTTAAAACAACGTCAAATTTCTTAGGGTTTTTAATCAGCTGCATAGCTGCATTATCAATAAACATGTGTTCCGTTTCTACATCGGGATATTGTTTTGCAATTTCCTGAACGGTTTCGCGCCATAAACGCGAACTTTCTAACACATTGGCTTTATCTACAGAGCATAACTTTTTGCTGCGCTGCTGCGCTGCCTGAAAAGCTTTGTGTGCAATTCGCTCTACTTCATAGCGGTGGTAAATCATCAAGTCAGATGCTGTATTGCGGTCTTCTGAACGGGTTTTTTCGCCAAAGTAAACGTCTCCCGTCAATTCGCGGAAAAACAAAATATCTGTGCCTTTTAAAATTTCAGGTTTAATACTTGATGCTTCTAAAAGTTCATCAAATAGTAATATAGGGCGTAGATTTGCGAAGAGGCCCAGCGCTTTACGGATTTTTAATAAGCCTTGTTCTGGTCTAACTTTTAAGCTTGGATCATGATCATATTTTGCGTGCCCTACGGCTCCAAAAAGAATGGCATCACTTTTCCTCGCTTTTTCTAAAGTCTCATCAGGAAGCGGATTTCCGGTTGCCTCAATGGCCACATGGCCCATTAATGCTTCGTCAAAAGTAAATTCATGACCAAATGCGATTGCAACTTGTTCTAAGGCTGCCTTTCCCCAGGTGGTTACCTCTGGCCCAATACCATCTCCAGGTATTACTAAAATATTCTTCTTCATCTGTTTAATGTCGTTTTTAGCGGTCAAGTACTAAACGCTTTCTAATATTGTTTCGACGAGTTTTACTTCGCCTTTTTCTAATAATATTCTCTTTTCTATGCAAGTTGGCAGTTGCGATTCAAAATGGCCAACGTAAATCAAGGTCATGCCATTGCTGCACAGTTCATCAACCAATTGGTTAAAATGCTGTGTTTGCTGTTGGTCTAAACCTTGGCAGGGTTCATCCAGAATTAATAATTCAGGATTTTTGATAATGGTTCTTGCCAATAAAACCAAGCGTTGTTTACCTAGAGGTAATGCACTTAACAGCTCATTCTTTAAAACCGTTAAGCCAAAATATTCTATCAGTTCATCTACCTGCATGCTTTTTGAATAGGGCAATTGCTGAAATAAACCAACAGTATCATAAAAGCCTGATGCAATGCTTTGCCAAACGGTAGAACTTGCATCAAAATACCAATGAAATTCAGGAGAGATTAAACCAATGTGCTGTTTAATGTCCCAAATGCTTTCGCCACTTCCACGTCTGTTGCCAAATAAATAGAGTTCATTGGCATAAGACTGTGGATGGTCGCCATTTACCAAGCTTAATAAAGTTGATTTACCTGATCCATTGTGTCCTTGTAATAACCATTTTTCTCCAGCCTTGACTTCCCAATTGATATGCTGTAAAACCCGTTTTTCACCATAGCTAATGTTTACATCAATCATTTTAATAATGTTGCTGGACGTATAAACAGGTGATTGTTTCAAAAAGCCAGGAATCTCTCTTTTCTCTTTTATTGTAGTGCTTAATGGTGTTGCTCTGGATTGTGTAGGTGCTATTTTTCCATTTTTTATTTCAGCAAAATGCCGAATAGATGTGGGCAGCTCCGCATCATTGCAAATTAAAATCAAATGAACACCTTCTTCAGCCGCTTTGTCTAAAAGGAGATTTAAATTTTTGCGGGAAGCTGCATCCAAACCTGTATAAGGCTGATCGATAATTAACAGTTGAGGTTTTAACCATAGCGCTTTAACCAGTTGTAATTTCTTATGTTCTCCGCTTGACAGTTCAATGAGCTGTGAACTGGCAAAAGAAGAAAAGTTCAGTGCTTCTAAAATGGGGTCAACTTGATCAAAATGGAGATTTTTTTCTTTGCTATAAAGAATCAGTTCGGCATGAACGGTTAGGGTATCTTTAGCTTGCTGGCTTGTATAACGCTGCTGATAATAGAAGTTTGCTACGCCCTCTAAGTTTTTAAACTGATACCAGCTTTCTACAAATAAAACTTCGGCAGGTAGGTTGCTTGCTTGATCAAACTTAATTTTAATAGAGCCTTGTGCAGTGGCTGATTGAGCAATTTCTTTTGCTAAAGCTGTTTTTCCACTTCCACTTTCACCAAATAAAATCCAATTTTCACCAGAATTTATTGTCCAGTTCAAATCCTCGAGCACTGTTTTTTGTTGATGCTTTAAATTTAAATCCTGAATGCTGACGAAATGCTCTTTCATTTATTTATTATTTTTTTGGGGGGGGATGACCGCTGGATTCTATGCTCTGTTTTCTTCAAATTTTTCAATTAATGATTTTTGAGCTAAAATGAAATCAATATCATCATAACCATTAATTAAGCATGATTTTTTGTAAGGATTTATTTCAAAAGACTCCTGAGCACCTGTTTCAATTATGGTTACTGTTTGCTTTTCTAAATCAATTTCCAGCTCAGATTTAGCATTGTTATTTACGGCATTGAAAATTTGGGCAAGGAAATCTTCAGTGACCTGAATGGGCAATAAGCCATTGTTTAAGGCATTTCCTTTAAAAATATCAGCAAAAAAACTACTGATCACCACGTCAAAACCAGCATCTTGAATGGCCCAGGCCGCGTGTTCACGGCTGCTGCCACAACCAAAATTTTTACCAGCCACTAAAATCTGACCACTATAGGTTGGATCATTTAATACGAAACCGGCCTTAGGTTGATTGTTGCTTTCATACCGCCAGTCGCGGAATAAGTTTTCACCAAAACCTTCACGGGTGGTGGCTTTTAGAAACCTTGCCGGAATAATCTGATCGGTATCTATGTTTTCTATGTTTAAAGGCACAGTGGCCGATGTTAATTTTGTGAACTTTTTCATTTTAATCGTATCAGTAGCGAATATATCAAGTCCTAAAGGGAGTGCCTTTGGCATATCTAGACTTGCATCGCCTTATTTTTTATGCTTTAAGCTTAAAAGCTTTTGTCTTCTACCTTATTACCTTTTACTTTTTAAAGGCTTTTATTCTTAATCTTCTATAATCAGCAACCCATTCTCCATTAATAAAGTAATAGGGTTTTAGGATTTCAACAGCTAAGTTTTTAATAGATTCAGCCTGATCATTATTTAGGTTTTTGAATGCATGTTGGGCAAATTGATTAATCCAAACGTACATGCCTTCATCGCCAATAAGCTTTGTTGGCCTGTTAAACAGCCAAGCCTGCTCAACTTCAAACCCTACAGATTCGAGCATGGAAGTATATGTGCTTACAGAAGGAAAAAACCAGAAGTTGCTGTTTATTTTATTGACTAAATTAAGTTGCTGGGCAGCTTCATTAATGGCTTCGGTAATGCTTTTTACATTTCCCTTGCCCCCAAATTCAGCAACCAGCCTGCCACCAGATTTTAAACTTTTAAACAGGCCTTTAATTAAGCTTTCCTGGTCTTCTATCCAATGAAAAGTGGCATTGCTAAAAATTGCATCAAAACTTTTATCGTAAGGAAGTTTAGTTCCATCTACCACTTCAAAGTTTAGGTGAGGATAAGTTTTTTTTGCGTTGGCAACCATATCTGCAGATGCATCAGTACCTAAAACAATAGCTCCGCTGTTGGCAATCTGCGCAGCCAGCTGACCTGTTCCGCAACCTACATCTAAAATATGTTCATTGGCTTTTGGTTCCAGCCACTGTAAAACATCTGCTCCATAATCAGATACAAAATGATGTTGTTTATCATATAATGTGGCATCCCAAGCTATTTCTGGCATAATTATATTGTTTAAATTTCTCTTTTATCTCCTTAGCTATCTAAGGTTTACTTATGTTCAAATTTTTCCCTTCAGCCCCTTCAATTGCTACATAATGCTCAACTGTGGGAAAAGGTTCATAAAAATGGTGCAGTAGCTTTTTCCAGTCCTGATAGGCTGCCGAACCTCTAAAACCTTTGGTATGTGCTTCTAACGTTTCCCAGTTTACAAGTAAAATATATTTATCAGCCTCTTCAATGCATTTTTTTAGTTCATGCGAAAGGTAACCTTCCATAGTGGAAATAATTTTTTGGGCCTCATTGAAAGCTTTTTCAAAATCAGCTGATAAACCAGTTTTTACGTTTAATACTGCAACTTCTAAAATCATATTTTAAGGTTGTTAACGAGTTATTTGGGGCAGACGTGCCTTTAAAGGCTTTCTAACCTGTGTCTTTTAAGCTTCTACTTTTTCCAGTAAATCCCTTACATCCGTAATCTTTCCAGTAACTGCGGCCGCAGCTGCGGTTAAAGGCGAAGCCAATAAGGTACGGGCATTCTGTCCTTGCCGGCCTTCAAAATTTCTGTTCGATGTGGAAACACAATATTTGCCTGCAGGGATTTTATCTTCATTCATACCCAAACAGGCACTGCAACCTGGTTCACGGAGCTGGAAACCTGCCGTTTCAAAAATTTTATCCAGGCCTTCATTTATTGCTTGTTGTTCTACTTGTTTTGAACCGGGTACAATCCAAACCGTTACGTGGTCTGCTTTGTGCTTATCTTTTACGAAATCTGCAACCTCACGTAAATCCTCAATGCGGGAATTGGTACAGCTCCCGATGAAAACATAATCAACTGATTTACCGATCAACGATGCATCATCATCAAAGCCCATATAATCTAAAGCTTTTTGATAAGACAGTTTTTCTTTATCAGGTTGGGCATTCGTTGCTGGGATATGTTCTTGAATACCCATGCCCATTCCGGGATTGGTACCATAAGTAATCATCGGTGCTATTTCTGCCGCATCGAAAGTTAAAACACTGTCAAAAGCTGCATCCGCATCACTATATAAAGTTTTCCAATAGGTCAGGGCTTTATCCCATTCTTCTCCGGCAGGAGCAAATGTTCTGCCTTTAATATAATCGAAGGTGGTTTGATCTGGTGCAATTAAGCCGCCTCTGGCACCCATCTCAATGCTCATATTGCAAATCGTCATACGGGCTTCCATGCTTAGGGCTTCAATTGCTGAACCCGCATATTCAATAAAATAACCTGTGCCACCAGCAGCAGAAATTTTAGAGATAATGTACAGGATAATGTCTTTTGCACCTACGCCTTTGCCAAGTTTGCCATTAACCTCAATTTTCATGGTTTTAGGCTTCGATTGCAATAAACATTGCGTTGCAAAAACCTGTTCCACTTGAGAGGTGCCAATACCGAAAGCAATTGCTCCGAAAGCACCATGTGTAGAAGTATGGCTATCACCACAAACCATTGTTTTTCCTGGTAGGGTAATGCCCAGTTCAGGACCGATTACGTGAACAATGCCTTGAAAAGGATGGCCTAAACCATACAGTTCAATTCCAAATTCTGCGCAATTTTTAGTGAGCATATCCACTTGATAACGGGATAGTTCTTCCTTAATTGGCTGTAATTGATTTAAAGTGGGTACATTGTGGTCGGCAGTAGCCACAGTTTGTTTAGGGCGCAAAACAGGCAACCCCCTTTTACGTAAACCATCAAAAGCCTGTGGCGAAGTTACTTCGTGTATTAAGTGTGTATCAATATATAAAATATCAGGAAAACCCTCTTCACTTTTTACAACATGTGCGTCCCAAATTTTTTCTACTAATGTTTTTGACATTTTAACCCCCTAGCCCCCTAAAAGGGGGAATTTAAGTTTATTATTAATATTATTTTTAACTTCCTAAAGCCCCCATTGGGGGATAGGGTTATGCAGTTTTAATGGCCTTCATGGCTGTCATTGCCTTGCGTAAAGTTGCACCAATCTGTTCTACTTCATGAGAGCGGATGGCTTCATTTACTTCAATTAATTTTCTGTTGTCAACAGCGCCATCTTTGCCGTCATTAAAGTTTTTACCAACTAAATCAGCATCCACTTTTTTCATAAAATCACCTAAGAGTGGTTTACAGGCCTGATCGAATAAGTAACAGCCATATTCAGCTGTATCAGAAATTACGCGGTTCATTTCGAACAATTTTTTACGGGCAATGGTATTGGCGATCAATGGTGTTTCATGTAAGGACTCATAATAAGCAGATTCTGGTTTGATGCCAGCCTGAACCATGGTTTCAAATGCGAGTTCAACACCAGCACGAACGAAAGCAACCATTAAAAGATAGTTGTCAAAATATTCCTGTTCTCCAATTTTAACATCACCGGCAGGCGTTTTCTCAAAAGCTGTTTCACCGGTTTCTGCTCTCCATTTCAATAAGTTTTTATCGCCATTGGCCCAGTCTTCCATCATGGTACGGCTAAATTCACCACTCATAATATCATCCTGATGCTTTTGAAATAAAGGACGCATAATGTCTTTTAATTCTTCTGAAATTTCGAAGGCTTTAATTTTAGCTACATTGCTCAACCTATCCATCATGGCTGTAATGCCACCCTGTTTTAAGGCTTCAGTAATTACTTCAACACCATACTGAACCAGTTTAGAAGCGTAACCAGCATCGATTCCTTTTTCTACCATTTTATCAAAAGATAGGATTGAACCTGTTTGCAATAATCCACAAAGAATAGTTTGCTCGCCCATTAAATCAGATTTAACCTCAGCAACGAAAGATGATTTTAACACTCCAGCTCTATGACCGCCAGTACCTACGCAATATGCTTTAGCTTGCGCCAGCCCTTTACCTTGTGGGTCATTTTCAGGGTGAACTGCAATCAAAGTTGGTACGCCAAAACCGCGAACATATTCTGCTCTCACTTCACTTCCCGGACATTTAGGCGCAACCATAATTACCGTTAAATCTTTACGGATTTGCATGCCTTCTTCAACAATATTAAAACCGTGTGAGTATAATAAAGTTGCACCTTCTTTCATTAAGGGCATAATGGCATTCACTACAGCCGTGTGCTGTTTATCAGGAGTAAGGTTAATCACAACATCAGCTGTTGGAATTAATTCCTCATAAGTGCCTACCTTAAAATTGTTTTCGGTTGCATTTTTCCAAGAATCACGTTTGCCTTCAATTGCTTCTTTACGTAAAGTGTAACTTACATCTAAACCACTATCTCTTAGATTTAAACCTTGGTTAAGGCCTTGTGCACCGCAGCCTACAATTACCAGTTTTTTGCCTTTTAATGCAGTTACTCCATCTAAAAATTCAGAACTGTCCATAAAGTCACAAACGCCTAATTGGTTTAATTTTTCTCTAAGTGGTAATGTGTTAAAATAATTTGCCATTGTTTTATTGGTTAATTTCTATTTATTGTATCGGTTTGCTATGATTTTCAGGATTTAGCTATGCCATATTCCTGTCTCACAATTTTTTTTCTTTTTTTAAACTTCAAAATAATGCCTTTGGCACACATTTCTGTGCTTTTCGGTTGTGCTACTCCTGTTCTAAAGGAATCCCTTTAGGGTTTTCGTCTCATCTTTTTATTTGTAGAGTTGACAAACTTTCTCTCCAATTTGCTATTAGAATTGTGAAACTCTTAAAAGCAGATAAGAGTATTTTCACAGCTATTGGGTTTATCTATTCAGATTTTGTATTTCAAATTTAGAACAACCCAACTTTCAGCTTCTAAACTTTTTTCTTCAATGCCTGAGCATAACCATAATGCACATTGTCATGACCTATCGCTGTAATTAAAATTTCTTCAATATTTTGCATCTCAATTCCATAAGTTGAAGTAGCAAAAGGAGTTATGCTTGAAAATAAGCCTTGAGCATAATCTTTGTGTATCTTTTCAATGCTATCTAAGGCTATGGCTTTCAATTCTGCCACTTCTTGTTCTGTTACGGTATACGTAGGACGGGTATCTTTTTTATAAAAATCGTTAAACTTTACTGTGCTTGCATCGGCTAAGATGCCAGTGCGTACATAACAAAGTGTTTGTGTGCTCACCACAATATGCCCAAAGTTCCAAATGATGTTATTGTTGTATCCTTCTGGAATTTTATTCAATTGTTCGACGGTTAAGCCATCTAGCAACTGAATAAATGCTTTGCGTGAGTTTATTGTAAATTCAAATACCTTGTTCATCATTTTTTCTTTCAGTTACATTGTAAATATCTTTTCGCCTTTATCCAAAAACTCATTTTCCACCAATTCCTCTCTAGGTTCAAAAGCCTCAAATTCTTTTAACTTTTCGTGAAAACCAGCGCTATCTTTAATAATGGCCACTCTTGCCGAACGTACAAATTCAATTAGTTCATAAGGTTCTAGAGCTTTTACTAAAGCATCGGTTTCTTCTCTGTGTCCGGTTACGGCGAAAACAGTATAATCTTTACGGATCACAACAGCGCTTGCACCATATTGCCTAAGTAACCGCTCTACAGTTACTTTTTCTGCGATCTCATCTGTAGAAACCTTATACAGGGCCAGTTCCTGCCAGATAATTTCTTCATTGGTGTTGAAATAAACTTTTAATACTTCTATTTGCTTTTCAATTTGACGGGCAAGTTTTCTGACCACTTCATAACTTTCGGTAATGACAATGTTAAAGCGGTGAATTCCATCAATTTCTGACGGTGAAGTATTTAAACTCTCGATATTGATTTTCCTTTTCGAAAAAATAATCGCAATCCTGTTCAATAAACCGATACGGTTCTCCGCATAAACCGTAATGGTGTATTCCTGCTTTCCGTCTAAATCCGCTTTATCTATTTTATGTTCTATTGTATTTTCAGTACTCATGATAATTTCTTTTGGCAATGCTTCTTATTGATTTTATTTTGCTTTGGCCTTTGCTTCTACCCTTTACTTATTTCAATCTAATTTCGCTTACACTCATTCCTTGCGGTACCATAGGGAAAACGTTGTTTTCTCTGCCAACCATCACCTCTAATAAATAAGAGCCCTCGTGGCTAATCATCGTCTCCAATGCTTTTCTCAAGTTTGTGCGTTGCTCAACTTTATCTGCCTCAATATAATAGGCTTTAGCAAGCGCTACAAAATCAGGACTGGTGATGTTTACAAAAGAATAGCGTTTATCGTGAAATAACTGCTGCCATTGGCGAACCATGCCTAAAAAGCGGTTATTTAAAATCAAAATTTTCACAGCAGCACCAAATTGCATTATGGTACCTAATTCCTGTGGCGTCATTTGAAATCCTCCATCACCAATAATGGCAATGACAGTTTTATTTGGTGCACCGTACTTTGCACCAATTGCGGCAGGTAAGCCAAAACCCATTGTTCCCAATCCGCCAGAAGTAATGTTGCTTCGGGTATGGTTGAATTTAGCATAACGGCAAGCCACCATTTGGTGCTGGCCAACATCAGTTACAATGATGGCGTCACCTCCACAAATTTCATTGATATTCCTTAAAACTTCACCCATCGTCATTTCATCGCCTTCTGGGTAAAGCTCAGGTGTAATAACCTGGTCAATTTCCTGCTGGTTATAATCTCTAAACTTCGCCAACCAATCTTCATGTTTTTTTGCTTCAACTAAATGGGTCAATAGAGGGAGGGTTTCTTTACAGTCGCCCCAAATACCAATTTCAGCTTTAACATTTTTATCAATTTCGGCTGGATCTATATCTAAATGAATAATTTTTGCCTGTTTTGCATATTTATCTAAACGGCCGGTTACCCGGTCATCAAAGCGCATACCGATGGCAATAATTACATCTGCTTCGTTGGTTAAAACATTCGGGCCATAGTTCCCATGCATGCCCAGCATCCCAACATTTAAAGGGTGAGCAGTTGGAATGGCACCTTCGCCCATGATGGTCCATGCTGCAGGAATTCCACTTTTCTCTATAAAAGCTTTAAATTCTTCTTCTGCTGTGCCTAAAATAACGCCTTGACCAAACAATACAAATGGTTTTTTTGCTGTGTTAATCAGCGTGGCAGCCTGTTCAATATATTCAATCCTAACCTTTGGTTTTGGACGGTAGGAGCGGATGTGGTTGCATTTTACGTATTCAGGAAATTCTTCAATCTGTAACTGTGCGTTTTTAGTAATGTCAATTAAAACGGGGCCTGGCCTGCCACTTTTAGCAATGTAAAATGCTTTGGCTAAAACCTCTGGTATTTCTTTTGCGTCTGTAACTTGATAGTTCCATTTGGTAACGGGCGTGGTAATATTGATCACATCTGTTTCTTGAAAGGCATCTGTGCCCAGCAAGTGTGCAAAAACTTGTCCGGTAATACATACTAAAGGCGTACTATCAATTTGAGCATCTGCCAAACCGGTCACTAAGTTTGTGGCGCCCGGTCCACTGGTTGCAAATACAACCCCTACTTCGCCACTTGCTCTGGCAAATCCCTGAGCGGCATGGATGCCCCCTTGTTCATGACGAACTAAAATGTGTTGTAATCGGTCTGCGTAATCGTAAAGTGCATCGTAAATTGGCATGATTGCGCCACCTGGATAACCAAAAATGGTGGTTACACCTTCTTCAATTAATCCATTCAACAAAACCTGTGAGCCTGTACCTTTGAATAGGGTTTTTGAGGTTCCTGCTTTTGCCTCGGTTTGTTGTAATATATCTTGTGCAGTTTCCATAGTCTTTATTCTTAACTCGTTTGATCGAATCGATGAAAGTTTATTTTAATTTTTAATATTCATCCGTAACACAGCCATTTGCTGCATCCGAAACGGTTCTGGCATATTTATACAAAACACCTTTTGTTACTTTTAATGCAGGTTGCTTCCAATCTGATTTTCGTTTTGCAATTTCTGCTTCAGGTACTTTTAAGTTGATGGTATTGTTTACTGCATCAATTTCTATAATGTCATCATCTAAAACTAAACCGATAAGACCACCATTGTAGGCTTCTGGTGTAATATGTCCAACCACAAAACCATGTGTGCCGCCAGAAAAACGTCCATCAGTAATTAGCGCTATTGATTTGCCTAAACCAGCACCAATGATTAATGAAGTTGGTTTTAACATTTCAGGCATTCCAGGAGCGCCTTTAGGACCTTCGTTTTTAATTACAACAACATCACCAGGCTTAATTCTGCCTGAAGAAATTCCTGATACTAAATCGTGTTCACCATCAAATACACGTGCAGGGCCCACAAATTTTTCGCCTTCTTTACCACTGATTTTTGCTACTGAACCTTTTTCAGCCAGGTTTCCGTAAAGAATCTGTAAGTGGCCTGTTGCCTTTATTGGTTCACTTATTTTTTGAATGATCTTTTGATCGTAGTCTATAACTGATTTTACATCAGCCAGATTTTCAGCTAAAGTTTTTCCCGTAACAGTTAGGCAATCGCCATGTAATAGACCTTCATTTAGCAAATATTTTAATACTGCAGGCAAACCACCATATTGATGCAGATCCTGCATTAAATATTTTCCACTGGGTTTAAAATCAGCCAAAACAGGTGTTTCATCGCTCATGCGCTGAAAATCATCTTGAGTAATTTCTACCCCAATGGCTTTTCCAATTGCAATAAAATGCAAAACCGCATTGGTACTTCCACCCAATATAATGATTGAACGTATTGCATTTTCAAATGCTTTTCGGGTCATAATGTCAGATGGCTTGATGTCTTTCTCTAATAAAACCCTGATGTATTTGCCTGCATCCAAACATTCCTGTTTTTTCTCTTGGCTCACGGCTGGGTTAGATGAAGAATATGGAAGGCTCATACCTAAAGCTTCAATGGCTGCTGCCATGGTGTTCGCGGTATACATTCCTCCACAGGCCCCGGCGCCCGGACAGGTGTGTTTAATGATGCCCTGATAATCTTCCTCAGATAGATTGCCACATATTTTTTGCCCTAGAGCCTCAAAAGCAGAAACAATGTTCAATTCTTCGCCTTTATAGTGGCCTGGGGCAATTGTACCTCCATATACCATAATGGATGGACGGTTTAAACGGGCCATTGCCATAATCGCACCAGGCATATTTTTATCGCAACCAGGTATTGCAATTACACCATCATAATATTGACCGCCACAAATGGTTTCAATACTGTCTGCAATTACATCGCGGCTCACTAAAGAGTAACGCATACCATCGGTACCGTTGCTCATTCCATCACTTACCCCTATGGTATTAAAAACCAAGCCCACTAAATCATTTTTCCATACCCCTGCTTTGACATCTTTTGCAAGGTCGTTTAAGTGCATGTTGCAGGTGTTACCATCGTAACCCATACTTGCAATACCGACCTGTGCTTTTGCCATATCTGCATCGGTTAAGCCGATTCCATAAAGCATGGCCTGCGCTGCAGGCTGTGTTGGGTCTTGTGTAAATGTTTTACTGTACTTGTTTAATTCGCTCATTGTTTAATATGTAATGTTCTGGTTCTGTTGTTTTATTTTTTAGGCAAAAAAAAACCGCCTCGTTTCGGAGGCGGTTTCGATATGTATATATTTTTATATTATACGCAACGATTTCCACCTCTATTTTTAGAAATGATAATAATCAGGTTGCTAATAATGTTTGTATTTAAATTCATGTCTTTGACTGAATCACAAACATACTAACTATTTAAAAAATGCAAAGAACTATTTAAATAAAATGGATGCTATATAATTACTTCGTAGTTTACTTTTTCTAACACAAGGTTTTTGTAGGCACGCTGTATGGTGTAACCGATTGATTCTCTCCATAGTGTACGGAAAACTAGATCATCGATTGATGCAACGCCTGCAATTTCTGTAGCTGTTCCACATAAGAAAGCACTATCTGCACGCCTTAAATCTTCTACTGTTAATTTCTTCTCAATACATTCTATATCTAAAACGGTGCATAATTCCTTAACGGTTGCTCTGGTGATGCCTGGTAAAATATTGCCTACTGAAGGGGTATAGAGCTTGCCATCTTTTTCGAGAAAGATATTGGCTCCTGAGGCTTCAGCAACAAAACCGTACATATCCAGCAGCAAAGCTTCATCATAGCCTTTAATGTTTGCCGCGGTTGTTGCCAAAATGGAATTGATATAGTTTCCACTTAATTTCGCCTCCATTGGAGTTGATTTTGGGTTTGGTCTTTCGTAATCTGAAATGGTTAATTTTAACAAATTGTTTCCCGAATAAGCATCCCAATCCCATGCACAAATTAAAATTGAAACACCGCTTGGTTCATTCAATTTCATATTGGGATGGCAAAAAACCAACGGACGGATGTATGCGTCTTTAAGTTTATTTAGTGTAAGTAATTTATATGTTGCTGCAATTAGCTCTTGTTTATCCCATGGGAAAGGAATGTTGGCCAACTGGCATGAGCGTTCTAAGCGGTCAAAGTGGGCTGCTGCTTTAAATATACGGTTGCCATTATGTGTTTTGTAGGCTCTGATCCCTTCAAATGCAGCGTAGCCATAATGAAGAGACTGTCCATAAAGGTCGCTGCTGCTGTCAACAGCTTTCTCAAACCGTCCGTCAAGGTAAATAATTGTGTTAGAACTATAGTATTTCATCACCTGTTTTGTTATTTAAAAAAAGCGTCCCGATGTGTCGGGACGCTTTAGGTATATTTAGTTTTTAAATCTATTTTAACTGCGCCCGCTTTTTACTTTCTAAAATGTTTAGGAGTAGTAGGTTAATTATAATGACAGGTAAAAGCACAATACTTACGTTTGCATGTGCAATAGAAAGTGTTGATTTTGTGTTGCTTATAACGGCCATTGTTTGTCGATTTGTTTATAAAACCAATTTAGTTTTTGGTCTATTAATAAGCAAGGGAAAAATAAAAAAAATAAATTAAGAATATAATTCTGTTTTTAAATTAAATACAACTCATTTGTTTTGAATTATGGTCTAATTAGTGATATAATGCCGTCAGTTGTAGACTAAATATCAAATTGGTATACGGTATGTTTATTATGCTTGCATTACAAAATTTCTGATTTTCGGCGTAAAATCAGTTTAGGCTTAAAAAAAATAAAAAATTTAAGTCGAATTTTGAGGTGTAATTAACTTTGAGTTTACCTCAATTTTATCTGTTCATATCCGGATTTATATAGTGCATCATTTTCATCCCATAAAGCCAGCGGTCTTTAATACATAGGAGATTTCCCTCAAACTCATAACCAGATATTATTTTTGCCAAAGCAGTTTCCTTTCTTAAAGCTTTCTGAAGTTTTTTTAAGGATACAGAGCTCAGTTTTTTATAATATGGGTCGATTAAATTTTGTTCTTTCAACAGTAAATGTCCGTCCCAGGTTTCGGCATCTGCTCCTTTTAATGGCCGTTGTGCATAAAGTAAATGTAAATCTTTCCAGATATCATCAAAGATAATCCCATTGCCCATATTTATAAATGTCTCAATTTCTTTATTTGAATTTCCGGAAATTAAAGCTATAGGGCTGAGCAGTTTCTTCAGTTTTGATGTAGTCGTTTTTGCTGCGCCAGCCCATCTGGTTTCAAATCCTAATGAATCTGTTTTATGTTCAAACCATTTATAAAAACTACACCGTTGATCAATATCCAGATATTCTAAATAGCCTTCAATTTTTTTGATGTTGATTTTGTTGGCCTGATTCCAAACTTCGGTATTTTTTTTCCGGTCAATTTTTAACCAGTTTCCGTCTTTGCCATCATGTACGGCATTTGGCACTTCTTTAAGATAGTTTTCAAAGGAATTAAATTCTTTTGCACCTAACTTAAAGCTAAGTACAAGCAAAATGAAAATAAGTATTCTTTCCACCAAAACCATAAAGTACCAATTTTATATAAGATACGATTAAATCTGGATTTAGGTTGTTGGTAAACAAAAAAGCCTTTCTGATTTAATCAGAAAGGCTTTTTAAATGAAATTACTTTATTAAGCAATGCCTTCGGCCAAAACAACAATTTTATTGTGAATGGCTTCCACTACGCCTCCTTTAATAAAAAAGGTTGCTTCATCTGTATTGCTTTTTATGATTACTTCTCCATCCTCTAAAGTAGAAATAATAGGAGCGTGGTCTCTTAAAATCTGAAAAGAGCCTAAAGCGCCAGGAACCGTAACAGCTGTTACTTCACCTTCGTAAACTTTTTTGTCTGGAGTTAATATTTCTAAATTCATCTTATTTTAGATACTAGTTGTTCGCTTCTGCTAATAATTTTTTACCTTTTTCGATTGCATCTTCTATGCTACCTACTAAGTTAAATGCAGCTTCAGGATACTCATCAACTTCGCCGTCCATAATCATGTTAAATCCTTTGATGGTATCTTTAATGTCAACCAATACACCTTTTAAGCCTGTAAACTGCTCAGCTACGTGGAAAGGTTGAGATAAGAAACGTTGAACACGACGAGCTCTTGATACAACCAGTTTATCTTCTTCAGATAACTCGTCCATACCTAAGATCGCAATAATATCTTGTAATTCTTTATAACGCTGTAAAGTTTCTTTAACACGTTGAGCTGTATTATAATGCTCGTCACCTAAAACAGCAGGAGAAAGGATACGTGAAGTAGAATCCAATGGATCTACTGCAGGATAAATACCCAGCTCAGCAATTTTACGTGAAAGTACAGTTGTAGCATCTAAGTGGGCAAATGTGGTTGCCGGAGCCGGGTCAGTTAAATCATCTGCAGGAACGTAAACCGCTTGTACAGATGTAATTGAACCCCGTTTAGTTGAAGTAATACGCTCTTGCATTAAACCCATCTCTGTTGCCAATGTTGGTTGATAACCTACTGCTGATGGCATACGGCCTAATAGCGCGGATACTTCAGAACCTGCTTGTGTAAAACGGAAGATGTTATCAACGAAGAAAAGGATATCTTTTCCAGCGCCTTCGCCATCACCATCACGGAAATATTCTGCAACTGTTAATCCTGATAAAGCTACACGCGCACGTGCACCGGGAGGCTCGTTCATTTGACCGAAAACCAATGTTGCTTTAGATTCTTTTAATTTTTCAGTATCAACTGATTTTAAATCCCATCCACCTTTTTCCATTGAATGTAAGAATTCATCACCATAGTTAATTACGCCTGATTCGATAAACTCGCGTAATAAATCGTTACCCTCACGTGTACGTTCCCCAACACCCGCAAATACAGATAAACCTGCATAAGCTTTAGCGATGTTGTTTACCAGCTCCATGATTAATACTGTTTTACCTACACCCGCACCACCAAACAAACCGATTTTACCACCTTTTGCATAAGGCTCTAATAAATCGATCACTTTAATACCTGTAAAAAGTACTTCAGTTTCTGTTGATAAATCTTCAAACTTAGGTGGAGTTGCATGAATTGGGTTACCATTGCTGTTATCTAAGGTGTTGATACCATCAATTGCTTCACCAACTACATTAAATAAACGGCCTTTAATTTGGTCGCCAATTGGCATTTTGATCGCTGAACCCGTATCCACTACCTGCATTCCGCGAACTAAACCATCTGTAGAATCCATTGCAATTGCACGTACACGGTCTTCACCTAAGTGCTGCTGAACTTCTAAAACAATTTTTTGTCCGTTTTCTTTTTTGATCTCTAATGCATCAAAAATTTTAGGTAGATGGGCATCATCAGCAAAGCTAACGTCAACCACTGGGCCGATAATTTGTGCTATTTTTCCTAAGTTAGGCATATCTGTTGTGAGTAAATTTATTACAGTCAAT
>Ga0116227_10003753_pt1 | contig 33530 bp, 16 predicted proteins | sample S1TSphgellanicum_FD_89693 | JGI IMG/M metagenome (GOLD analysis project Ga0116227, IMG submission 89693) | Host-associated microbial communities from peat moss isolated from Minnesota, USA - S1T2_Fb - Sphagnum magellanicum MG | ecosystem: Host-associated > Plants > Peat moss > Unclassified... | reverse complement strand
GTGAGCAAGCTAGCATTACCGATGAGCTTCCGCTAGTTTATGTTTTCCTCTTGAACAACTTGTGCGTTCTTTGGTGAGGCACAGGGCATCAGATATGCGGCGCAAGTAACTAACAAATATCTCCCGCTTTAAGAGGACTCCAGAATTGATCACGATTGTGAGGTATTGTTTCAGTTTCTTCTTGCTCAATTCATGTTTTCGCCTCTCAAGTGGGAGGAGAGATAGTCATTGTTTCAAATGCATAGCATAGTACACTTTATCTTGGTTTTCAATGTGCGCTGAGAGTTTAAGATATCTATCTTGAGTGCACAACACTATAGATTGGATTAGTGTTAAGGAACACGACATCTTTTCTCTAGTTGTGTTTGATAGATACATAATGTCATTCTAATCAATGGGATTCATGTCATGAGTTGTTTGACGTCATAAAGAAGGTATAATTCTTCCGGTATAGCCTATTGGATTTATGTTTTAAACTTGATCTTAAGTAGGGGGGTTTGTAAGTTGCTGAGGCTTGAAAATCTACACTTACTCATATATTCGAGTGTGAGGAGGAACTTCCAATAATTTAGTAGAAGAAACCATATGCTGAAGATACTTGCTTACCTTTGTACACAAGAGATCTATCAATCGCTTGTACAGTTCTTAGTTCCATCACCTAGGTACATGTTAACAACTTTGTGAAGCATGACTAGAATGTGTTCACATCTATAGAGACCAATTTTTGACTACCTTTCTTAAGGATGATTTCAATGGGGTTTCTCTTATAGTTTCCACACACATATCACTCTCCAATTAATTATCTATCAATTATTTGTGGAAAAACATGTAAACCTTTTAGTTAGGTGCTTGAACAATTTTTGTTCTCATTACTTTCTCTCTTAAGAATGCCCTCAATAGCACTCCTATTACTCATTTGAAACTACTAGATTGAAGTCTCCCCATTTTTTTTAGTTTCCTTTTTTTTTTTAGGTCCTAAATGTATGAAGGAAATTGAGTACCTCCCTAAAGTGATATATTAATGTGTCATGCACATGTTTTGATGCCCCTCCTTGCATCAATTTCAAATGATGAAGTGATTGCCCTTGGCCTTTTGCAAAAACTTATTGAGATCTTGACTTAGGATTGCAAAATAAATTACAAATAGTGACCTTGGAAGTTCTTTTGAGTGCTACTGCAAAGTTTGAACATTCTTGCAAAGAGATCACCATGGATGTTTCCAAGATCATGTTGTTCACAATTGTCATTTTACTCTACCTTTTTGGTTGTCTTCATGGAGGAGATTCATAAATAATTGAATATTTCAAGATATTGTGATCTACCTTATGTTTTGTGTTGCTTTTGTGTTTTACATGTATCAACAATTGATCTTCATTTAATAGTTCTATGGTTTGATTATGTGCTTACAAAATTTGCAAACTTAAGCTTTTCCCAATTTCATAGATTATAGATTCAAATTTCACATAAAAGGGGTTCATTCATCTAATTTGAGTTTCAACTTTGGATTTTGGGGCTGGTTGTAGTGTGGGGATTACAAAGCCTATGGTTAGCATGGAAAAATAATACCCCCAACACTGACATGAATTTGGCATTTTGGACATCTCAAATTGGTCAACCTGGATTTCCTTACTACAATGTTGCCACTAATTGGCGTGGAGTAACATGCTTGCAATATTTGATTCAAAACAAAAATGGTAATATGAATACTTGGGTCATTGGCTTGTAATTATTTATCAAACTCAAATAATTTCTATTTTGAATTGTTATGTAAATCATTTAATAATTAACATATATTACCTAATTTAAATAATAAAGGTATAAACTAGTACATTTAACAACAATGCTTATGTAGCCTAAAAATAGCAAACCACAGTAGATTGTCCTTTTGCAATTTACAACCTTACATCCATGTACTATAGTTCCTTGACAAGTGGGATCAATATATGCCTCTCATTATGTTTACCATACATACAATCACTTGAGATTTCCAAGTTTCACAAGTGAAAACATATTTCACAATATAAAAAAATTAACTACAAATTTGAAATGTGCAATATTATTTAGCATGCCCATAATCAATATATATCATGTTATTAAGTAATGTATTGATGTAAACTTGTTATCAATTTTTTGCAAAAACATAAAAAATTTGCGATATGTTGACTAGTTATAATGGATGCAACAAGGAATTGAGTGATGCATCCCTTGTAGGCATGTTGCCTTCAGGGATAGGAAACTTGACCTTCCTTGTTACTTTGTAAGTACAATACATGCATTTTCACAATATAACATCAATAGAGTTTACATAGCTTAATGATCAAATATGAATCATATAATTAAATCACAAATCACTTATCAAAATGAAATGCCTTTCTATGCAAGACTTTAACAAGAAATCCAAATCTAGTTGGTCCTCTTCCAGATGAACTTGGTAATTTGCCTTTAAACATCTTGTAAGTGCCATTTTCTAGTCAAAATATCATTAAAGCATGTTGTTTCATTAGTAGGCTAGTACAAATAAATTATTATATTTTGAACTCGTTGAATTTAGTTGTTGGAAATTCATTAACTTTGAACTTTCAACCACATGCATGAATGTAATAATACATATTAAAATTTGTTGTTTTGTAATAAATTGTGAATTCTAAGTGAAGTTGTGATGATGAAATGATATGATATATAATGTAATGACACATATAATCAACTTGCAACCTGTTTTTCTAATTGGGCTCTATTAGAGATCTTCACAACAATGGATTCAATGGATCTATTCCAACAAAACTTGCATAGGTGTCAAATCTTTTGCAACTATAAGTAATTTGTATTAAAATGGAAATACGTCTTTGCTATGATTTGACCAAGTTTTACATGCTAATAAGTTTTTTTCTTTAAATTAAAATAAATAAACAACATGGTATTGTCAAACAGAACATGTTTATAAATTTTTGTTGCTTGCGTTTTTTTACAAAGATTTGAGTGGTAATTAATTCACTGGTGAATTTCCAACACAATTTTAAAACACAAAGACTCTACAAGTATTTAGTATTGCGAGTAATCAACTTAAAGGGACCATATAATCAAATGCATTTGAAAACCTCACCCAACTTCTTATGTTGTAAAACTCTAATCTCAAAATACTATATGATATCACACTTGTATTTTCAATTATCACATAATTGAAAATATTTGACGATGCATTTGTTATCCATGTGAAAAAGTATACATGGAATGGGAAATTGATTGGCTTTTGAACTTAATTGATGTTATGATCTTGTTTTATAAGGACATATATGATAACAACTCCATAGGCCCATTGCCAAATATATCTTTTTTTTAAACATATTGAATTCTTTGTGAGTTTTATCTCATATACCTATGTTTTAATTTTTTTTTGAATTTTGAATGCAATTTTATATTCCTTTCCAATTCTATATATATTGCTAGAAAGTTAAAAGGTTTTAACATTTATTTATTTGCTAGTTGGTTCATGTTGAATTTGGATAATTGTTTTGGAACACCTCAATGATAATGCTTACATCTTAATTAGCATTAGTGTTCATGGCCCAAGTAGTGTTTACTATTGGTTATACTTTCATTCATTAGTTGTTGAGAATGATCATGGAATGTGATGCATTTCATGTAATGAACCTTAAGACATGCAAAAAATTGTTTAATAAGAAAGTGAAATTGAAAATGTATATAATATTTTGTTGCTGCAAAAATTTGAGCTATAATAAGTTGACAGAGTTACCACAACTTTCAGAATTTCTCAACAGTAACCAATTTCCCACAAAACTTGTCATCCTAGATATTTTAGGCTTAAATATCGGTGGTCCTTTCCCTACTTGGACATCTTCGAAACTTATGTTTTTAGAACAATTGTGAGTCCCACTTCCCTTTAAAATACATAATGTATGTGCGAAGCCCATGACTAATGAGGTAGTTGACCAATGATCAAACTATTCATGATAGATTTCTTTTGGAGATTTTGAAACAAAAACACAACAAGAGAAGGTGGATTTTAACAAATAAAAAGCCATGGATTCAAATTGTAGCATGTCAAATGATATATTTTACAACCATAGAGGCCTCATTGTAGTTTTGCATTCAAATAATCATATAAAAACATAAGTTAAAATTATATTAACATCTAATGAACTTAGAATATTGAAGGTTAGTAAAATTACATTTTATGGTTTCCAAGGATATATAATAATTCTACACTTATGGCAATACATGAACTTGTTATTACATCTTTGAATTTTTTATTTAAGTTTTTTTCTTGTAGGTACCTTGATAATATCATTATAAATGGAACCTTGGACATTACAAATATACAAAATATGATGCAAAATTTGACATTAATTGACAATTTACATCCTCAAGGTTTAAAAGTATTAAGTTTGAAGAACAATAACATCACAAATGTTATCTACAACAAATGGTTTCTAATGAAAGGGCATACCATCTTCTAGTAAGTCTATTTTGCAAGTTATATTTATGAACTTTATTGCCAAACCTAAATGTCCCAACTAAAAATTATTATATGGAGGAGATAATGAATGATTGTGTAATATAGTAAAAAATTAATACAAGTGTAGATTTTCATATAAACTTATGTCAATGAAATCTAGTTTGTACTATAACCATTTTTTTTAATAATCAAAATTAATAAGATTATTAATTTACTTGGATTTACATTTCAATAAGATGATTAATTACAAGTAAATTAATCATCTTATTGAATTGATTTTTTATTTGTTGATTTCATTGAATTAAGTTATATTCTTTCATTTTTGTCCTTATTTACCTTTCCAGATTTAGATTTTTAAATATTTAGAATTATATAATATAGCCTCATATTATTTTACGTATAATCTAAGATATGTTTGTATTATAACATGATATTATTTCTTCAAATTAACAAATGTAATGTAATTAATGAATATGTTAATGTGTTATAGTCTCCAAGGCAATTTTTATTATCAAGGTTCACCTTCCATAGATGATGGGAAAACATATTTTTGTGCACAATTTTGTTTTATATCAAGTGAGTAACAAAAAAAATCATTGACCATGTGTTGAAAATATTGAGTCTTGTATTGAATTACAAATGAAAATGAAAATCAACTTTCACATCATAGTTAGAGGTTTTTATGGAATTCAATTGCATGGTAATAAACAATTTTAATGATTGAATGTTTGGGATCTTTTGTACATTATAACATTTTACCCAAATATTAAATGTTTCATTAAGATCTTCCTTATTGAATTTCCATTATCTTCTTCATCATTATTAAATAAAATCTTATACTATTTGTATCATTGACTGATTATATATATTGGAAGGATTTGAACATTTGCTACCCTATTATATGTATTTCAATATCACCTATTGAATGTATATGAGATCATTCTTCAAGTTTTGCTAATCATGATCACAATATGGAATTCAAACCTTTTTTATCAAATACAATTATATACAAATGTTTTATCATTTAAGGCCAAGTTTATTATTTTGATGACCCATTGTAGGCAATAAGAGTGATTGGAAGGTCATTGTGATTTCTACAACCATTTATGGATTTCTATTAGGATTAATAATCCTTGCTTTGGGTATTACATTTCACCATAGTAAAGAACATGTGCAAAAACTTTTGAAAAGTAAGGAGCCTTCTATCCATTTCAATATAATATGTATCAAGAAAATTGACTCTCTAATTAGCTCCAAAATGTTGGAGAACATCAATTGATTATTCAAAGATGAAATAATTTAATGGATTGATTTGCAAATTGCATGTCACATCAAAGCAACATTGTTCAAGCAATGAGACTAATGACTTTAAAGAAAATATTATACACTTAACATGAATTATTGACAATGCATTTGCAAATCTCAAAGAACTTGATATAAAAGCAAAAAGATTTGATTATAATGGGCTTTGTGCTACTACCAAAAACTTTGCTGAAGATAGAAAGTTGGGAGCAGGAGCATTTGGTGTTGTTTACAAGGTAATTAAGGTCAATGTAAATTGGTCTTAAAAAAACAAGGACCCACTCATGCACGTGTTGCACTATTTAGGAAGTTGTGAAATATATAAAATAAAAACACATTTAAGACTTTCTTTTATAATCACAAATTATAAATCAAATTGATCGAAGAAATACCTTTACATCGTTATTTGTGTATTTCTTTTATAAATTTAACAAACAACATGTGTTTGAAGTTAGGTCATCCTTGAATACAAATGTTGTACAATTGACAACATAAGAATATTAATCATTATCAACCTTTGTTAACACTTATTGACATGTCACCTTAATTGGTTAACATATAATGTAAGGAGTTTTAGCAAACAACATCGAGGTGGTTGTGAAACAATTATTCATTAAAACACAACATGATAGTAAGAATTTTCTCAATGAGATTCTTTTGATTTCGAATTTACAACATCACAATTTAGTGACATTAAAAGGTTATTGCCTCTATGGAAAGGATATGCTCTTGGTATATGAATTTGTTGATTTTTGTGATTTGGAAAAGTTTCTATTCAATAAGCATTTTCACAATTGGTGCTTATTTATAACAATATATTTTGGATTATTTTGGTTACATGGACTTATAATAACATGCTAAAAATTGTTCATATAGTTTGAAATTACATATGAATATCAATCTTAAATCAACTCAACCATGCATTGAATTATGGTTAATAAATTGATCATATCTTAGTACATCAACATATGAAAAATCCATCTAAAATATATGAACAAATCCATGTGTAAATGTTTACAATTTATAACCTAAATATAATATTATGTGGTTTGATCCTTATGCACATACAAGGGGTGAATATTTGTCACAAGTTATGGAATGGCCAGCACGAATGAAAATATGTTTAGGGGTGGCCCGAGGCTTATAGTATCTACATGTGTCATCTCAAACTAGAATCATCCATTATGATGTTAAAGTGAGCAATATTTTATTGGATAAAGATTTGAATCCAAAAATTGCTGATTTTGGTTTAGCGAGACCAATACAAGATGGAAATAGTGAAATCATGACCCAAAAACGTGCTAGTACAATGTATGTAAATCAAATTGACTCAATCCAATTTCACTTCTTAAGATGAAGTTATTAATTGTATGGCATGAAATTTATCATTTTTAAAGGAATATAATGAAAATGATATTAATGTTTGAATAAACATTAATTTAATTGTAAGGAATTGAAAAATACCACCAATTCATATTTAATTGTTAAAGATATATATTTCTTGGTCAATTAATTTCACAAGGAACTTTTTTTTTTAAATCTATTGTTTGAAGGTTTGTTCAAAATAAAAATTCATGGGTTATTATATTAATAAATGGATTAGTGTGTGCATACAAAAATATTAAATAGATGTAAAGTTGTTTAAATAGTTCTACCTTGTAATTTCTATACTAACATCACTAAACAACTTCATGCGTATGTTTTTGTAGTGGTTACTTAACACCTGGATACATGTTTTATGGCCAATTGAGCAATAAAGCTGATCTATATAGCTTTGGCATTCTACTTTTTGAAATTATAAGTGGGAAAAAAATCAAGATTTCTATATTAACATCACTAAACAACTTCATGCGTATGTTTTTGTAGTGGTTACTTAATACTTGAATACATGTTTTATGGCCAATTGAACAATAAGGCTGATCTATATAGCTTTGGCATTCTACTTTTTGAAATTATAAGTGGGAAAAAAAATCAAGACCCTAATCAACCTAAAAACAAAATATATTTGCCCATACGGATATGTGAATCATTTAAAATTTCTTTTGGAGTGTCATATGATTACTAAATTAACCTTGACTATAAAACATCATTAAATAATTAAACAATATGACACCATTGCACAAAAGTCTCAATTAACTTTTGAAATTTCATTGAAAAACAAGGTTAAATTTAAAAGTCATATTCAAATTTAACTAATGTAAACATTATTTAATATGAAAAATAAATTTCTTTTGATGATGATGATCATCATCATTATCATGATTGTAATAAGGTTGTGGATATTCAGGGTAAAACCACCAACTATCAAATGTATTATTTTGATAAAGATTTTGTAATAATCCTTGCATTAGGATGGTTAAATATATTATTGCCAAATATGATTATATTGTATTACCTTTACCATTTTGGGATAAATTAAATTTTTTTCATTTACTCAAAATTTTGAAATTTTATTTCTTATTTGTGCCATATTTTAATAGAATCAAAATTTTCACTGTCAGGGTTTGACATTCACTATCAGCATTTGAACCCCAAACCTCCAAGGACAAGGTTTTAACATTGCATTGGTCTAGACACATTAGACCGTTCCATAGCGCTAGGTATATTGTGTTTATTATTGTCTATAACCATTATATGCCAAAATTTTCAAAATTAAAAAACCAAATGTCGAAGTTAAAATTTTAAATTTAATTAATTGTTCAACAATCTATTGCTAAAATGGTAAAGCTACTATGGTATATAGAATAGAAAACTTCAAGGCATTCATAATTGGTGATTGCAAAAAATAATTACAATGATATGATCAAATTGAATAGGACTTAAAAAAAATTTAATATTGTAGGCGTGGAAATTACATACGAAGAATAGTCTTATGGATCTCATTGACCCAAGACTTCAATGCAATAATATTGAGCTCTTTGAGGTGAAACGTGTATTAGAGATTGTCATTTTATGTGTGCAAACTTCTACATAAAAATGTCCAACCATGTTTTGTGTAGTGGCAATGTTACAAGAGATGCAAATGTTGTAATTTCCAATGATGAAGACAATGAGTGGCATCTTCCAACTACAAGGTCGATATCGTGATCAAGACCCCTTACTTGATTTTCAATCGTCATTAATTTCAAGTGCACTAAAAAACCTCACAAATGAAACTTTTGCATCCATTGAGCTTAGCACATCCAATGCATGATAGGGTTCAATTTCAAGGTAAAACAATGTACAAAAAACCATTACAACTATATTTGCTACATGTTTCTACATGTCTTCAAGTCAAGAGTTTTTTCCAATAATGTTGAATTTTATTTATTTATTGTATAGAATGACAATTATATTTTCATTTTTATAGCATTTGGTTGAATTTAAAATGAATCTAATGAATATAAAATATCCCATTGAAGCACTAATTAAGGATTGAAACCAAGTTTTTTTCACACTATACATGCAATGTAATAACCAATGTAAAAATGGATTGAGTGACTAAGGTCACAATTTGGCACATCAATTGAAGTCTATTTTGTTTTATGACTAAAAATGATTACCTCAACATGCACTACTAACTCCTTATAGTTCATGTTTTCACCCTTTGATGAAGGAGCCAATGATGTTGTACTTTAAAAAGGATTCACAAGTTTTTTCTTAAAACAACTTTTAATTAAAAAAATTTAAAGGGTTCATAGTTTTTCATAAAATGAGGTTATGCTCTTCAAAAATGCATGTTGCATTCAATTAACTAAGTACATAAACTAAATTTTGCAAGCCCTATTTGGAAGGGATCCATTTTTTCATTGATATCAAACTTATTAAAGACATTAGTTACACCTTCAAATAAATTTTCAAACATCTTTATGTTTTAATGAATTTTCTATATATGAACCTTAATTTGGAACTTTTTAATATATCACATAAAGAACCTAAAATTTTAGAAATGTTATATTTATTCATATTTATATTTATATTTGGTTTAGTAGATTTAAAATTATTTTTTAAATCATTAAACATACATTACAATAATTACTAGTTAAAGCAACCCAGATGGTGCCCTTGTTTACATCTTAAACAACATTTTAAAATATATATCACCTTAATTTGACTTCATTTTTATACCTAGTTGTGTTTTTAAAACCAAAGGTTTTTGAACAAATGGTAGTTTCATTGAATTTGATGGCTTTTTGGTTCATGTAATCCAAATTGGAATTGGTATGAAGCATAAAACACCACATCACATTTTATCAAATAAACAAATTTGATGATATACTTGGAATTCTTTTATTTTACATAAGAAATTATAAAATCACCTAAAGCAACCCACCTTATAAAGTGGATTGCATGAATATTAACCTATAGGTAAAACTTGTAATTTTATTGAAACAATCTGAGCTTTCTTGGACCTAATAGGCATCCAATACTATTTTTGTTCTATTAAGATCGACCATCATGGAAAAGAAGTACTACATGGAGTTGTGGTAGCTTTGCAATAGTTCACATGAGCACTATAGAACTTAATTGTATTGCTATAATAAGGCAAACAAGGAAAATAACCCCAACCTAATTATTACATTAATAACTAGAATAGTTGAAAGATGGCAAAGTGTAAAAAGAAAATACAACTAATGAAGTATAGTAAAGGATACAATGACAACTCTCATACACCATTTCAAAATTCATAAGAATTCATAACTTAAGGTAAAAACTAGGTACACATGTCTCCTAGCCTATTGAAGTGGCCCCTTCCTTTGAACTACTACTATGTTCCAACCCAACAACTTTGCCCCTCCCTCCTCGCACACACACCCATATCCACCATTACCACACTACCCTACTCCTCTCCATATCTCTTCTTACATTAGGCAACCAACACCCCTTACCATAATAAATGGTGGATACTTTTAAACAAATCCTATTTTCATTCCTACCCTTATCACCCTAGATTACCCCAATAGTCCTTCCTATAATTATTGAAAAGTAGGTAAGCAAAGTTCAGTTTACTTTTTTAGGGTAAACTTTTACTTGCCCAATTATTATAATAATTATAATAAAATAAAAATAACAATAATAATAATTTTATTTTAACATTTATGCCTTTAGTAAATTTTACCTTTCAAAAGACAAGACCATTTTATTTAATGGAAATACATTGTTTTATAATAATCAGTAAACAACAATTTTTTTAATTAATTATTTTTTTTGCCATGTTTTTTTTCTTTGTGTATATAGTCTAAAATTTTGGAATTATTGAATTTTTTTTCTATTTTTCATAGCAACATAAATATATTTCCCCCAAAAAATCATAAAAGCCTTTCAAAATATCAAAAATTTCATAACACATGTAATTCATATTAATGTAAAATACAAGTAACCAATGATTTTTTTGGGGTGAATTTTCGCCCCTTAGTGACAAAAAAAATTGGAATTTTTCGTTTTAAGAGTTTAAATTCGAAAACATTGCTTAATATTTTTGGAAAAATCACCAAATTTTGAAACCACAAAACTAAAATTATAAAATTAAATTTCTAATTGAATTTTATTTTTATTTATTACAAAATTTTATAATAAAAAATTATTTTAAATAAATAAATAAATAAATATTTTTAAAAAAAAACCTTGCATGTAACTAGTAATAATCTTTTTAAATTTCAAAATCAAAATATCTTGGAATGTAGCAAATTCCATTAAAATGCATATTATGTATTATACTTTAAAACCAACATACTACGTATCTCAATAATGTAAAATATAATATTATATCATAACTTAATGTGTATCATAACTTAATTTAAACATTTCAAATAAGGATGTGTCATTGGAGCCGCAAATTATTGGTGTAAATGAACCTTTGATGTGAGAACTTGACTATAATATGGTCACCTAGACATTTAAGAATTAGTAATATTACATGAAGATATTTTGATATTTATATGAATTATCTCCACCACCATTTGTTGCCTCCAAAAATTCCTTAAAATATTATTACCCACACGTACTACATGAAGACATTATAAAAACCTTAGCAACATGTGTATGGACATGATAGGGACATGTGTATGGGAATGTTATGAATAGTAGTATGGAAGGCAAAATTTGTTGTTTAAATCTAATATTTTGCATAGAGGTGAGGGAATTTGAATTCATGTCCTAGGTCGAAAAAGGTATGTAGGTAGGTTAGTGGTAGTCTAACTTAACTAACTACCTTAATTTAGCCTACCCACCTAGCCCTTTAAGAATGCACATAAGTTGCAAGTATTAAAAATTAAACCTTTCACCTTCACAATGATAAACCAACTCCTTACCAATGGAGTGCACTAGCAAAAGGTGTTCACCTTTGTCAAGTTTTTTATTTCATTTGTTTATTTCATATCATTATAAGAATATTAGGTAGGTAATAGGCAAGTTGTAGGAGTTAGGTGATAGGCAAATTATAGGAAATAAGTAGGTGGATGAGTGGGTACATAAGTGGGTAGGTGGATGGGTAGGGTTAATGAAGAGCTTTATAGGAGAAAGTTAAAGTCATATAGGAGAACATATCCTAATTTCATTTATGTGTCTCTAATTCAAACCTTAAATGATAGAGAAAGAAATCATCAATTAGAGGAGTAATAGGAAAGCCCTAATGGAAAAAATATAAGGTTAAAAGAGGTAGTAATCATATGTCATGTGGAAATGAGGGGAGGTAGTATCTTGGAGTATATTCCAAAAATAATAATGGCACAACAAGTACATCCAACATAGTTATATGTTATAACAAAGGTACAAGTGCAATAGTATGGATAACTTCAAATTTTAAAACCACAATCCATAAAGGACATGATAGAGTCAAGAATTAGCAATTCCACATAAATATTGACAACAATTGCAACATGTATTCATGAATAAAAGGAGGAAGATAATGGACATATTGATTTCAATATGAAGTTGAACATGTGGTAGTAGCAATGATGCTAGTTGATGAGCAGGTGAATAAGCTCGCATGAATAAGCTCACATGAGCAAGTGAGCAACTCATGCGAGTAGGAAAGAATCTAAAAAGATATTCCATACCACATCATGGAATATTCCCAATATATTTGTATGCCATGTGGAAATAATATATGATGTGGCAAAATATTCCACACCTTGTCATGGAATATTTTACCATCTCACATGTGAAATTTGCTATGGAATCAATAATGATTCATTTACTCTGAACATGGATTTAACTAACATAGTTATCAAAAATAATATCATGTGAAGCTTTGAAGTCAAAAGAAAATACAAAGATGCATTTTATCATTCTAGGTGCAACTAATGCTCCAAATATCTAGGGTTTTTATACAATAACTTCAATATTTTTAGAACTATTGAAATGACAAGAACTTGCATGCCTGAGAAATATTTGATGAATTTCAATTAATAAATATATTAGTTATTGGACAAACATGTGTTGCAGTGGTAAGGTACTACAATATTCTACATAATAAAACAATATACATGAAAGCATGTTATGAATGTTAAAGGGTTTATTGTTAATAAAATGTATAAAGTTTTATCAAGTCACATATTTTGATGCCACACCACACATGTATAATCACCAAAACAAAAGAACATATACATCTCATAAGAATGATTGAAATAATACATAGCAAAAAATAAATTGTTAGGTCATAATTGGAAACTAAATTTCCTACATAATTGAAGCAATTATAGCAAGCTTGATGAATGAAAAATATATAATTGATTTGAAACATACCCAATTGTTATGTATTATCACTAAAATCCAAAGGCCTTAAAACATTTTAACAAACGTTAAATTTCATCCCAACTCCATGTGCAATAATGAATGAAATATTCCATGAACCCATAAACATAATCATTTGCAAGACATGATACACATGTTTACATTGCACATATGCCCCACGGCCACCTAAAGAACTTGCCAACATTGTGACAAAATAAAGAAATGAACATCGAAAGTAATTTCCAATAATGATGTCGAATCATTTACCATTAGAAAAAATACTATAAATTCATCCATACCCAAGTGGTGGGACATTGACAATGGGGAAAACAATGCATTGGAGAAGTAACATGCCAGCTTCCTAATTGCTGGTGTGTTATTGTGTTAATTTGAAGATGGGAGGCCTTTTCACCTTCTTGCCACCAAAAAGTTGTAGACCAACAACTTGCATTGAACGGCCTTACAAGGTTGTGGTGACTCACAACATGCACATGAAAATTGCTTAAACTAGAAAAATGGGAGTTAAATAAACTTTGAACGTTGTTTCTCCATAGGTGGTCAAAGGAAAACCTTAATTCTTCTAAAGTTGCTACTTCCTTTTGAGTTAAGTTAATACACTACTAGAAATATTGTCATTTGTGATTGTTGTTTGTGATTATTTTTTAATCATAAGCGACATTTGCTGCTAAAATTCTTGTAGTAGCAAATAATAAGTCGAAAGTGACAATTAGTCGCAAATGGCAAATGAAGTTATTTTCGTTGAATACATATTTAGTCATCATATACATCTATACATAAGCAACCCTATAATTGCAATTACAATTATTTGGTAACAAATGGCATCTTGCCACATGGGTCCATAAATAACTACTGTTTGCACACACACAATGATGCCACATGGAAAATTATTGGCTAACAATAATGAATTCAGCAAATAAACTAGACCAATTGTTTTTGTGACTACGATTAGATAGTCACATTGTCACAACCTTAGCTTTGGGCTCGTGACCAAGGCAAGGGCTTGCGAAGGTGTGGGCCAAATTTTGAGCCCGAGAGTCACATTTCATGCTCCTAGGAGTGCAAGAGAGTGTGAGAGAATGAAACTCTACACTCCCAAATGAGCTCCCACTTTGAGAGTTGGAATCCCAATGGACTCCCAAATTTTTAGAGGGCGATTGCAAGGGTCAAAATTAATTGGATTGAGAAGTTCCTTATGTCATTGAAAAGATCTTAGAACGTAGATGTCTAAAATGGGCTTGTATGACCCATTTGGGTAATTAAAACACAAGTTATGGCCAAAAAAAGGGCCAAAAGTCAAATTGTCAATTTGACTCCTGACCACTAAAAGTCCAGAATCGTTAACTTCCTTGCGTGCAGGTGGCATGCCACATACCATTGAAAAGATCTTGACGAAGGTTACAACTTTGCTTTGAACTTAACCTCAATTGGGGGTCTGCACACAAAATTATGGGCCTCCAAAGTTGCGGGAGTCCCGAAACAAAATGACATTTGGGTGTTAATCTCATGGCTAGGCACAAAGTATACTATAAGGGGGAAGGTGGTGGCTCCCCCAAGTTTGGGTCATGGTGAGTCTTGTGAATCCGTGTTTGCCCATGGCTCGTCTGTGCACCAAAAGTGTTCCAACTATGCATTAACCAACTTGTTGTTTTGTTTGTGCAAGTCCATATGAATAATTGAATTATTTGTCACTCTTCTTAATCCCCATCCTAGAGCTTGAACATGCCCTTCTACCCCCAAAGTGTTATGAACCGAGGAACGTGCCCTGACTCCCTATCCTTTCGATGTTTTCACATTTAGATTCGCAATTGAGTCTACCAAGGAGTTTGGGGGTGCATCATGCATACAACACATAATCCACGACCCAATGACCATCATTTGGCCACTTGCAAATATTCAATGTTAGCTTATAGTTCATAAAAAGATTCACCATCGTGCATTATGTGGCCTCAAAAGCACCATGTGTCATCTAACAATATAATCATGGGCATTGATTTAAGGTTAAGTCACAAAACCAACGTAGTTGTAAATGGAATTATTAGTTTATAGTCACTTTCGACAAATCGTCAATGGTTAATACCATGCCATGTGTACAACCATTTAATGTTAATTATGGTTAAGGGTTGGTGATAGCCCTATTGTTTTATTCCATGTGTTAACAAGACATGTTTAGTTGAATTTTTTAAGGGTTAGGGTTTGGTGCGTTGTAGTCACAACTGCAATTAGGGATATGTAGTTACAAATGATGGCATATCGATCGACCCATGAAACACCATGTGTAAGCTCTTTTTCAAATTAATTGGGGTTAAGGTTTGGTGATAGCCATGTTGTCAGCTGGCATGTGTCAAGTAGGGGCGATTTCATATCGAATGGCTTTATATTCACCACATGTATGGTAGGATTTAATTGCTTGTGATAATTCAGGTTAAGGTTGCATGATTAGGGTTACACTAAGTCAGTCATTTTTGCAACCAGGTGTGAGGTAATTACAACAATTATTGGTCAATTTACCTTCCACATGTAGTGCTTGAAAGATTTTCTTAAATTAAGGTTTCCTGAACTTAAGGTCTTTTGAACAAGAGTGGGGTTAGGGTGACCAAATAAGTTGTAATCTTATGCTATTGGCCTTGAGTGCACCATGAGTCTAAATTATATATATTAAGGTTTTTTCTACATGTCATATTGGTGCCATTGGTTAGTTGTTATTGTACTTGTAGGCCAAAGGGTTTAGGGTTAAAATATTTATTGTGGCTACATTTGCAACTAATTTGAAATTACCCTAATTACTTATATTTTAGGGCTTTTTTTTCAACGAAGCTAAAATTGATTTGTTTACTTATCACAAAGGTATAAAATACTTACGTCCACCATGCAAAATCTACATTACTTTGCATATGACCCAACTCAATTAAATTACACATTACAAATGTTCAGATTTACAACATTCATGTCATCAAATGTTAGTTATTGGTGTAACAAACTCCATGTTTTATAGTCCTTTAACTAAAAATGAATGTCTATCACAAATGAAAGTTCAAGTGTGTGAACAAAATTGCACACATTGGGCCATTACCCTACCCCAAAAATTTGCCACCATCTTGGGCAAATAACACCAAGAAAGCCAATAACCCACATGGCTACATGTTATCCCTTGCAACTTGGCACCACAATTCAACACTCAATGGCACTTCTACAGGAATCGGCCTTCCCAAACAAAATTACTACCGATATTTCATTGTGGGAGGTTATCATGAATATCAAACACCTATAAGGGAGTGTCACCCTTTCCTTCCAATATCTTTTCAACTTGGACTTGAAACCATGATTGAGGAACATGTTTCCCATGGTGGACACATCCATCTCCTCCTATGCCCAAAATTAAACCTTTCCCAACAATCTCTATTTCATGGTCATGGTTGCATAGGAGAATTATATCCCCTATTTTAAACTACACACCACAACAAAGACATCCAAGAAAGTTTATCAACTTCCAAAGTCAAGCATTAGGGAATTTACCTAGATGCAAACATAAATATGTCCTATTTAGGCAAGGGTTTAAGGTTTCACCTATTGCCATTATAACCCTCCTACTACAAGCACATGCTTTGGAGTAGCAGACTATTGCTTAGTGGTTGTTGTCCTCTTCCTACCTTTCTACCAACCACCACGTCCCAACACCCCTCCCCCCATCCCAAAACATGTCCAAAACCCCTTCAATTATAAGGTGTAGTAATTTAATTAAGGTTTCAACCAATTAGATGACAAGTTTTTTAATGATTTGATGCATGTAATCATGGTGTGGTGTGGCCAAAAACACCTACAATTATAACAAGCTCTACTACCCCATGCAACAGTCACACAAAGTGAATACCTTGGAATGGGGGGCCTAATTAACACGACTGTTTGTTGTGGCAATTGTTGAGGGGCTCCTTACAACTTGCTTGTCCACTTCTAACATACCACCCATATGTCCCTCCTTTGCCACGAACATATAATTGACAAAAGAACATTGAGGTTCATCATCAACATGTCTTGCTTCCATTTTCTCGTCACACATCCCATGGGCACGACCATCTAGTTGGGAATTCTATGTGGTCTACTCAGACTATTGCAACATGGCCTTAAGGGTGCCATTGACCATTAGTGGACCATTAATTATACCTGGATTGCCATCAACAACTAATCCATCCATTTTTTCTTAAATGGGTGTAATAGTTAGCAATTTTACTATTGTTGGCCCTTCTTCAAGTTGTCCTAACAACTTATTCATGAAGTTATTCATGGTCCCATTTAGCTTATCAATGCCTCGTGCAATTTCATTACAAGTTTTTAACACCTTTGGGAGCAACCTCCCCATTCACCTCTAGGAGCTTCCTTTCTAGGGTAGTGATACAAAAGGACATACCAATAGATTATGACCCCTACCACTTGACCATCCAATCCCCAACATACAATTTTTAATCTTTATCAACATTTCTCAATCCCCAAAAGCCAATTGTAAAACATTGACCCATGGCTAACAATGACAAGTGCACTCATAGGTTTGCCAACAGAATTTAATCCTCATACGACCATTTCTAATAGTGATGAATTCCATTACTATGCACCTTTTTGTCACATGTCAATTTCATGTCAGTCAGGCTCCCAACTTGCATGGACAATGTTGTAGCCATCATAAAATCTTAAACACATTTCATTGGGCCATGCATCAAACACTGAAAAACACATCATTCACCAACTTTTTTTCTGCCCCTACCTTCCCATTATGTCCATAGGTGCTAATGGTCATGATTGCACCTCTTGCATATGCCATGACTTCAAACTTCTTTTGTGTTTCCCATCCCTACCAGTACTGAACAAGTTTATCCCATTCATTTCGTTCTACTCCCATAGGACAATCTTGTTGCTTTCCTTTTGCATACCTTTTCTTTAAACGACAACATTCCCCTTTCATGAAACACTTCACATAGTCCCTGAAACCTTATGCATTCAACTCATGGTTGGCATACTCAAACTTTTCATCCATCCTTCTTCGAAGTTCTGCCATGTCCACTAGGTTCTGCTCACTCACCTTCACCACTGCTAGGTTAAATAAATGTGGTGCTAGCCCTTGTATTGCATTGTCCCATGCATTTTTCCCATCACAAGCACCATTTATTTTACCATTCTTTGTCACCTCCACCTTATATGGTCACAACCCCCTCTCCTAGCATTTTTCAGCCTCATTCTCTTGAATCCTTTTAGAACCCCATTGTTGTGCTTTAAGGTTTGATTTCATCTTCTGCTGAGACTCCACATCAACCTCTTTGGAAGTAGGGTTTGATGCAGGTGGGGAACCATCTACATCTTATGCTTGATGGGCTACCTACTCATATGTGTTATGCCCACTAGCACATTGGTGTTGTATCTGGGGACTACCCTAATTTCCTAGTGCACAAAAACTGCAAGGGCCTTGGTTTTTGCAACTTGGACCTACACCCCAATTGTGGCAACCTCTTTGTCATGTAATGCAATAAGCTAATGGCCCACAATGCTTAGAAGATGGTGGACCCATATAAGTCTATCTTTGTTGAAGATTGCATGATGGACCCGCACAACCTTGCATATTATGCCCACCTTGAAAGCCACCTCCCATGTTTGGAATTAATCCTACATCAACACCACCACCAACATTCCTCCTTCTTGTTTGGTGTGGGCTACCCATCCGAGCACCCCTTGATGATTTCTCCATTCAAATTGCTTTTGAAGTTATTTCACATCGAAGGTTCTTTGACATTGTGGCTTGCTTTTGAGAATCTCATCACAGCCCAAGAGCTAGAAGCACCAAAATACCCCAAGATTGTTAATGTTTTGTGGTTGCATGCATATGAATGTTGCCTTATGGCAGTGGATCACCTAGAAGGGCAGCTAATGTCCCATTCACACACATTAACATACAATGTTAGTTGATATGGGCTATGCCAAGGTTTAGCCATAGTTGTATCGATACATGTATTAAAATATATGTCAGTAGATATGATTATTTGATGTTGCATTTGGGGTCACTATACACAACACCAAGTTGTAGTTTTAAAGACATGTAATTACTTGACCATCACAATGTTCCCAATGCAAAAACACCAAATACCAACAATGACAACTAGCTAATCACCCAACCACCCACTTTGCATGTTACTGATCCAAACAATATACAATATTCTCTAAAGAAGGTTGTAGACATACCCTTTGCCTTAGATAGAATTTCTAGTAGGAAACATTGAATACAAGTGAATAACAATGTGTGGCAAACATGTCTTGCCTATACTGCATGCTAAGTATCTCTTTTAGGGGTAGGTATTTTTCAGCCTTCTTCAAAAACCCTTAGTTGGTTGTAAACAAATTAACATTAATTGGTTGCAGCCAAGCCACCCTACCATTACATTTCTACTACAACATTAACAATGGATGCAATTGAACCAACATCATTATGCCCCTTTCGAACCCCAATTTTGAAGTAGATGTTCACAACCAGTTTGGTTGTGGGGGTCCGTTTAACACCTAGCTTGGGCGCATTCTTTGTGGCAAATGATGCAAACAAAAGCTCCTTCCCATGCCAAACCCCCACCTCCTACTCCTCATTACCATAATTGCTTCCCTCAAAAGACTCGTCTTCTAAATGCCCCTTGTTGTTGATGGAAATGTTAACTTTGCTCTTGGAATCAGTCGATGTTACAAAAGAAACCTCTTCTTCCTATAGTGTTTGCAACTTCTTTTTAATGCTCCTCCTAGTTTATGCTATTGTGTGTGAACTATAATCATTTGCTCCGTAGGAGGTTTGATTATCATATTGCTAGGCAAAGCTTGTGTGGTGGCCTCTACCTTCTTACAATGTTTGTGACACTCAATAGCTCAAAGTTCAGTTCCTATATAGTATGTTTTACAACAAGATTGACACTTAAGAAAGTTTAACATGATATCCCTCTACAAATGCTACACATATACACATAGTAGCAATGCCTGAAATGTTGTGTATAAATCCTCTATGAACTACCACACATGTTCCACAAACTTAACACGATCATGTGGAATCGTCTACCCAAATGTGATCCCTATCGCCCATGACCCAAATCCACAATCTAGTGTGGAGTCATCTACCTAAACAAGATCCCAACCGCCCATGACCTTGATCCACCCGATCTAGCATGGCCAAATAGCCATGTTTGAACAAGATTACCCTAATTTCTCCATGTGGGGGCCCATGCCAATAGTTTGTTCTACTGTAATGACACAACCATCACTTCCTTCACGATGCTTGTAACAAACTTGAACTCCTTTTCTTTGTTTCTTGGTCCCACTAACATTGACAAAGTTGGAACATTAGCTAAAGATTTGAATTACAACGAGACTTACATTTCTGCAACGATATTCTTCATTTTATCCAAATAGTGGTAGAACAAGGTGCGAACATAAATGTTGTAACCTCCAATGTCATGTGGGGTTATGAACGATGTTGGTGTGAGCTAGTTTCTCCTTGATTCTTTCTCATTTGAATGGCCCAACATATGACAATTATGCTAGTCGGAACTCACACCACTGGGCACCCTTCCTTTGATGGTGAAAAACTAGTTCGTAGTTTAGGACAACTACAATTCTTACCACCTTTGTGCTAACTTTCCATGGAACCTACAACTAAGACAAATGTCGACATGTAGGACATTGTGCAAATGTGCGATGGAAGTGGTTGGGGCTATGTAGTCACTAAGCTAATGGCGATGGCAGTGGTGCAACTTTTACAAGCATGGCATGGCTACTTCTTCATGTTCACAATTTAAGGTTTGTCAACAAACAAACCAACCTTAGGGTAAGAGTCACCCCTTCCCATGGTTGTGTTGAGGTGTAGTGTTTTGTACTGCAAAACCCATTTATTGCACTCGCATTTCGATATGAGACAGTCTTGCTGTCTTAAACATAGTGTGTATCCATAGGCCAATATAGGCCACCACTATTTTGGGGTGATTGTTGTGATTGTTAGGATATCGACAAGATCATTGCCACCATATTTACACATTCTATGGGCAAGTCAAGCCTAAAAAGAAGGAAGGGTGGTGATGCTATAAAAAAACATTACTAAAATTGTTTTAAATTTGTTTAGCACGCCTGTGCTAAAACTATTAGTGTTTTAATGTGCATATGGCAAGGGGTGCACAAAGGTATTTAGTGTAGAAAATCAACATGTTCAACCATGGGATCTGGGCAGTGGGAGGACTCCACTTCTAGGGGATGTCTCTATTCAAATGGACTTCTAGAGCTAGTTACTTCTTTCCAAAGTCTATCCCCCCATGATATTTCACCTATTATTCCTAGGTGCCTCCTTTGAGCAAGAGCAATCGGCCTCATACATATGATTGATTAGGTGATTTGTCAACCATGATGTCAAGGTTTCAAGTGGTTCAAAGTTTATGTTTGTTTGTTTAAAAAGATTAACCTATGTCCAATTTAGGTGAGAAGGTGTCATGGTGTTTTTGACTAGTTACAACAAGAATCTAGTACCTTCTTTGAACCATGCTTCACAAATAGAATTGAATTGATGCACAATTACTTCATAAAAATGTGAAATCTTGTGTTGTCATGAACCAAGTATATTATTTTTGACACTTGCTACTACCCACAAATTTGAGTATGGCAAGGATATAAAGATGACAAAATTTGACCTATCTATGTTAATGATTTAGAGTATTGTCACTATAAGCACATCATGGAGCTTCCATGCATTAGCTTGTTGAAACCTATCAATTAAAAATTTGTTGAATATTGTATCCAATTTTATGGTTTTACACTTTGGGTAATAAGAGTTTTGAAACCTTTTATGTACAAGCACATGCAAAAGGGTGTACACATGCAGAAGGGTGTACATGTGCACATAGTTCACCAAAAGCTTCACTTCAATTACTACCAAATTGATTTACATTACCATAAATCTCACTTAGTTTCAACCATATGGATTTAGAATGCATCACAAAATTGGTGTGCATGGTTTTTTTAAGTGCACTATCTTTTTGTTTAAAAGGTATGCTCTAATACATTTGGACTTTTCCTTTTGTATGGAGAACACTTGGTCAAAGTTAAAAGATAAAAAAATGAGTTGTATTCTACAAACCTTTAAGTTTGAATTTTTTGTCAGTTTCTGGACGAAGGGCATCTCTCTAGATGCTTGAACCTTCTTGCACATAGAACCTTATCTTTCCTCTTGAAAAATATTTCTTGTTGTGGTGTGCAGGTGCTTCAAGTGTATTCAACAACAAAAATTTCCAACTTGATTAACATGACCAACTTTAATTTCTCTACTATAGAAATGCTTGTAGTTGATGTAATAAAATACAACTTTGTTCAAGCCAAACTTGATAATCTCTAAGGAGTTGTCAATTTTGGTAGTTAGGTAATTATTTTATTAGTTGCTTACTAAATGATACTATGTATATACTTGTTTCAATCAACAAAGTGCATAAAATAGATTTCAAGCAGTTGTTGTTAATAAGTTCAACTTTGTGTTTATTTTATCAATCATCTTAATCCAAATCCTTAGCAATCTAAATGTATTCATTTGGTCTGCTAAGATTTGGAGTCTAAAAAGACAAAGAACCAACCATCCTTGCCAAGTCTTCAACAAGGTTATTGGTGTGATTCAACCCCTTACAATTGAAAAACCTTCCAAGTAAATTTTCTGAATTTCAAATCATTGTTGAAAAAAAAACATAAGAAATTTTTGGCATGCAAGGTTTTCATTGAGAGGAGAAAGGAAAATTAGGAATGGCAAATGCTTGAAATGGTGGGTTGAAAGTTTTGACTTTACTATTGCATATGTTTCTAATGCTTTCACTTTAGGTGACAAGTTTTCATCTTTGTTCACTTCTTCCACATGTGTTAGGAATTTCAACCACCCATTATGGGTGAGCTTATTATGTTGTGTATATGAAGCAAAGGGAAAAGGAATCAAAGAGATTGAAATAACAATGTTTAACAAAAATAAGTTGAGGTTAAAAGTATTACAAATGAGTCAGCTAAAGGAGAGGAGGTTAAGATTTGGAAGGAGATTGAGGAAGCAAAGGCTTTACTTGCAAAAGTTGAAAAGAGGAAGGGCAAGAAAGGAATAAAGGTTGTAGGAGACATGGTGAATTTTTTATGCATATTGTTTCATCTTTGATAAATACTAAAGGTTTTATGGCTTTAACATGTGTGGAATGAATGATGTCAATTTTCAAATTTTGTATAATCTAAAATTGTAAGAGGTGACAAAATTGATGAAGCAAAGCCTTATGGAGGAGGTACCTAGTGAACAAATGAAAGAACAAGCAAAAATGGAACACAAACTACGCAAGCTCTCCAAGACCATGTTTCATTTGGAACGTGCCAAGTGGGAGGAAGAGATGCCACTAATTGGATAAACCCAATGGAAATGATTACAAGATGATGAAACTTTTTACAAGTAACAATAGGCTTGTGGGGTGCAAGCAAGGTAAAGTAGACAGTTCACTACTCTATGTAAAAAAAAATGTACAAATAACCATGAATTTTTTTTAATGTATTGAAAATAGAATTTTGATTTTGTACAATAATTAAGATGATTATAATCTTTCATTTTATGTTTAAAATGTTGAAAAACCCCATCTTGAAAGTAGAATGAAATAAATTTTTTAAAAATGTTTCTACTTGCACAAAATTTCCAATCTTACAAAATGGGCTACATGTAGATGAAATATTGATTTTTAAAATTTTCCAAGTTAATGGGACCTTAAAAGATACTTATTTATTGTCAAAGTATGCATGTTATAATCATAATATATCAAATTTTTAATATGAAGTAGAATTGAACATCATATTGACCCAGTTAGTTGCAAATGTACTTTCAACCTATTTTTATGATACCAAAGTTGTTCAAACTTTGTATCCAACTTTCCCATAAACTAGATGTAATGAACTATGTTTCATATTTCTACTTCAAGATATTTTGGATTTACTTTCTTGTGTCCATATCAAAAAACTATTTCATTTTTAAATTAGATTTTGGGCGAACTACTTTTTTGTCTACTTTACTTTGTTAGCACCTTATACTACTATCAAACATGTATGTTGTTTCAATGGCCACTGGGTTGTTAATTCAATGGTAGAGAAAGATTTGGGTGAGGAAGAAAAAGTGTGGTTGTAGATGGATTAAGGTGAATACTAGCATTTATAGTTGGTTTATTTATATGTAAAATTCATGCAATTGTTCAGGTAGATGGTGTGACATAAGGTATGTGCTAGATATCAAATACATTGCTTGCACTCTAGAGAAGAAAATTAGTGTTCCAATTGGGTTGTAAATATTGTGAGAAACTTAACATTGCATTTGGGCTCATCAGCACATTTTTGACACTTCACTTTATAGGAAGTTAATAACTATTTTTTAGAGTTTTATAATTATTTCATGATCAAGGAATTGTTAGTTATACTTGTTTACATCATGGTTCAACATTTATCAATTAATTATTTTCTAGTAATTCTAATTAATGGTCCTAAAATGTTTCAAGAAAAAAGAACTAAAGGTTAATAAATTCAAAGACTCACCCAATGTTATTATAGAACTACTAATCTTCCACCTTATACTTATGAAATGCTTATATGATTGTTGATTTTTGAATTGTCAAATGTCTTTGAAAGACAAATATTGGTGGCAAAACATTTTTTTGGGATAGGGACAAAAGAGAATTTTTTCAATTGAAAATAAATATATACTTGAATAGCATATTCATTAAGTCTTTATTGAATGATTATTCTAATTTTGAAGATTCCATTTTGATAGTAAAATAATTTTGAATATTGCAACATATGTTTTTTCTTTGAAAAATGTATTGTTTGAAATTTTTTGCATACCTCAAAAATATAATTCTTGTAAAACCTACAATTCAACTATATTATTTGACCATAAAAAATTCCCCAATTTTATGAAGTATTTATTGCACCCATTATTATACACAAGAAGACATAGCCAAATTTGGCTGCACGTAAAAAAGAACTATAATGTTTTTTAAATTCAAAATCTTGTATAGTTTTTGGACTTGTTGGGACCTATAATCTAAATACCAATGTTAAATCCAATTTTTTTTTCTTTGAAATATGGGGCCTTGGGGCCATTTAAAAAAAAACCTTTGTATGAGTTTCATGGCATTTTTTTCAATCACCGTAATGCAAAAATTTGAACAAACATGAAGGAAAATTGATCATCCCAATGACCCTTTTGGTATTAAAAAGAAAAAAATACAAGGCATGGTAAACCCTAAACCCAAAGGGCCTCAACTAATTTGTGGGTTGAAAACTACCCAAGGGCATTGGTTGGCATTATAAGATGTTTGTGGGAATAAGTGTTTTCAAATGTAAAGTACTTAAGGTTTTTTGTTTGAATAATGGAAGGTTTGCAAGCAAATAGCCAAAGGCTTTCAGTCCATTTTATCAAAACACCTTTAGTGCACAAAGGTGCATTCAAATTCAAAAAACAAAACCTTAAGGAATGTCTTATGTAGCAGTATTAAGAAGGTATTTGAAGGGTATGTACCCATTGGACCGTATCACGATTTTAAAAAAAAACTCACATGATTCATATGTTGCGTAAAACCATGGTGGCGAACTTTATATGGAATCGGGCTTATGCTTAGTTATCCTTTGGGAGGCTTTATTAATATAAAGCCCACCCCTTAGGGCTTCACCCTACACAATAACAACCAAGTATACTAGATTGGATAGCATATTTTCAACAAATGAAATTGTCCAATGATCATGCAATTGTCCACATATTGATGGAATGTGATTTATATTAAATAAAACATTTTTTAGATGAATTTTTAAAATCCAAGTGCATTGTATTTATTCATAGATGAAATTGGATTGCATGATGGATTTTCTTTCAAAATGTGACATTGACAAATCTAGAAATATTCTTGGATGGTTTTGTTTATGAAATTTACAATACCCAAAACTAACAATGAATAAATGAACCTACAAATCCCCCTTTATTCCATGAATCTATATGACTTTTAAAATGGTGCTTATATGTCCTAGCCAAAACTACATCTTCCAAGTCTATCTATTTCACTCTTAGTGCTTCCCCCAACTCATTCATATGATATGGAAAAATGATTCAACATAAATCTTTTCATGCTTATGTTTACATATAAAAATAATTTAATAACTTATCTCTTTCAAGTCTATCTATTTCAACATTTCCCATGTTGCATCATGTTGCATCTATGTGAACATGAAAAAGCATAATTTTGAGATATGGCATAAACTAATGATGAATTATTCAAAACTATGTATGGGGACATAAGAAAAAAAAACAAAGGGGAGAAAGGGAAGGGATTTAATTTAATGTTTAATTTGACTTATGGTTGTTAACTATGTTATGCTTTTAGGTCCTATGTGCATGCATTCATGGTTTCCTAGCAATTGCTATTGAGGAACCAATGGTTGCATTTAGTGATTATACTAAAGCCCCCATAGCAACTAATGGTATTTTACATAGCTAACAAGTTTGGAAACTTCATCCAAATTAAGTGGCGTAACATCTTGGATTGCATTTTGCATTTGCACAAGCTTGGGCTTTTACCTATTCATGTGGCTAATGATGCCACAAAGATGCTAATAGTGCATGTAAGGAATTGATGGTGCAAAGGATTGTCAATCCATAATGATGTCTTTGTCCACAAGTTATTTTCAAGATTTGTCATAGGAGGACTAATCTTAGGTTCCAATGAATCATTAACAACTTATAGGCAACAAAGTTAACTTAATTTTGAATTATTGCTATTGAATTTTATTGGATTCTTACATAGTTTATTAAGAGGGTTGACCTCAACTATTGGGCTTTAAATACACATATCCAGTTGTATATGGGTGTAATATTTTGTTGATTTAGATTACTTTAGTGTGGAAAATTTTAGGCCCTTTCAACAAAATTGAAATCCCTTTAAATGCATATGGGTTGGCAAGTTCTTCTTAATTATAAGTTAATAATAATGAAGGTTCACTTGTGGTGGGGGATGCATCGAAAAACATTAATTGTTTATTGTCTCATTATAGGGTAAATTTGGTGGGCCGGCTCAATGGCAATGGGTACTTGTTGTCAATCATCTAGTTTGATGTCCAACAAATTATTGTTTGGAATAGTTGTACATTAGTTAAACTTCACAATTCAAATAATGCAATTTTAAATTTTAGTATTCTAAAGGTTTTGTTATTTTATGCATTATTAGTGATGATGTCATCAATATTACATGTAACATTCCTTCACATTGCATGTTTTCATTGTTTTACAAGACTTCAAAAAATTTGGAATTGAATGCTTTTGCATTAAGTAAAGGAAAAAATGTCAATAACCTTTCTATTAGTTCAAACATTGTTATTATAATGGAGGTTTTTTTTAAAAATTATTTGTTTGGGGTGAATTCTCGCATAATCTTAGTTTAAACCAATGTTGATATGTTATAATACAAGGTTAGAGATTGACCTATCAATATTGGTATGAACATTGGTATCAAATACCAAACTAGCCTAGTGAAATCACATTAAAAGGAGCCAAAGGATTTGTTGATTGTGAAAATTTCATGTACCACATCTATTTTAAAAATGTACCACATATAACATTAAAGTGACATAAATAAATAAATATATTGTGTTCATTTACTCGTGAAGTTATGATCCTATGGATTTGAAGTCATTTCATTTTGTTGTGAAGGTCTTTTTACATATGAATGTGGTTCTTGATATTCAAACCTTCACCAAATGCTTTTAACTTTTTTATGAGCTCTGATATATTTCATAAGAAGTGCCACATGTGTTGAAGCATCCCAAAAAAAAAAAACATGTTTGTATTGAAACCTTTTTACACGACTGCTTAACATGGTCTTTAAATGTGTTTAATGATTAAAATAGTTCACAATTTATCATCATGGCTAAAAGAAAAGTTGTACATTTGATTATAATGTAGAACATGGTGTAAAATTTTTATTTGTTTCTATGTTGTGGGTCATATTTGGCTTCAAATTTGATATTTAGCTTGAAATGTTATTTTAAAAATTGCATTATAAACCAATACAAGAAGGTCACATGTCCAATTTATTACTTTGTCACAAATGGTTCCTTTTGTTGTGATTAGACCTATTTAATATGACTTAAGTTTAGTATTAACGTAATACTAATATTAGCTAGTATGGCTTGAGATAATTCTACTCTCATACTAGTCTATGTACAAGGCATATATTTGTCATATACAAGCCCAAAATCAATATGGAACCTCATACGAATACCAAGTTGGTACCAAAGTTTTAAAAAACCAATATTAGTATCAGACGTTCATATCAAAAAAAATTTAAATCTTAATACCAATAGCATCTAGTATCAAAAATAAGTTTATACCATACCAGCAATTTAGACATATTCCCCATATAGCCAATATCTCACATTGTACTTGGGACAAACTTGTCAACCTAGGTTTTTTTTTAATTAAAAATTTATGGAAAAAATCTTAAGTGGTGGGGATATGTGAGAAAAGGACACATGAATGATTTATCCAAAATATATGAACGCATAATTTCTTGGGTTGCATGTTCAACATTGGATTTAAACTCATTCATTGTCCATATTAAGATCCCCATTATAATCATTTCCTAGTCCTAAATACTTGAATCATCCGATCATTCAATGTAAGATATAAGGATATTAAAAGGTACCAATATGAAAATCTATGGCCCAATGCAAGGTAGGAATGCAAAACTTGAATTCCCAACATTCCCTCCTTGGAGGTCCTATCCAACATAAAGATTTGGTAGAATTTTAATGTCTAAAATTTTGTTTGAAAAGGAAAGGAGGCACACCCAAAACCACTTATTTGTATTTTTTTATCTTGTTATTCCACACAAAGAATAATTGATAATGATTTAACGAACTTTTTTTCTTTTTCTTTTGAAAAAATATATTTTGTCAATTATTCCCCCTTTTTGGGTGCCTATATACATAATATCATGTTTTTACATATTGTTCAAGCAAATGGCCATAAACCCTTTTTTCTTGGTAAGTTTTGAAAAATGTAAACTGGTTGCCATGACAACATATATGTAAATGAATTGCATACATGTCTTTGATATTGCTAAGTTGTAGGATTATATTTAACATGTACATGATATTTTGATATTTCTTTGGCTCAAAAAGTATGTTCAAACATTGAACCCATGTATTGCATGATTGAATACCTTGCAACATAGGTATGGCAATTTTTGAATTTGCAATCAACAAGTTATTATTTTTAATGTATCATTCAATTCAAAATTATATTTAAGACATTGAATCTACACATTGTTGTGTCATAATATTCTTGCATAATTATTTGCCCATAAACCAAAAAGTTAATGCATTTGAAAAGCCAAGACATAGGTATTCAACATGTTTAGGTTTATGACATTGCTATTATCTAAATTTTTAGATTTGTGACCTTCTTGTCATGGGTATGGGTAGCCACACATGTGGTACACACCAACATAGGTATTATGACATTGCAAGGTTTCATTATTAAGGACATAGGTGTATTGTAGCCATTTTTTAAAAGGTTTTTATTTGTAACAAATTATGTAGTCACAATGTAGGTATGGTGATTCAAGAACATGTCCTTGTGGTAGGTATTACAATGAATCATAACCAAGACATAAGTATTGCCACCACAAGTATAACTAATGACATGGTCACAAATTAAAGATATATAGATATTGCAATATAATCATCAATAAGGATAGTATATAACATTAATATTGCACAATTTGAATCTACAAAAAAAAGGTAGTATGTCACACTCACACCAACATCGATGTTTTGAAATCCATGACATGTCATATACTATGTGGCCATATATTAAACCATATATGAAATTAACGTGCTTGTTTGGCGGATGCATACTTTTCAACCCAATCCTTTATTTGTTTTTCAACATTTGGGAGGCTGTCATCAACTTTTTCAAATATGACATTTGAGTGAATGACATCCATAGTGTCATAATGCACACGAAGTGCATGAATGTCAACATACATTTTATGCAATATGGTCATGGGATGGTCACAAAACATTTGTTTTCCCACTTGACATTCTTCTATAATGGCTTTGGTGATTGTCAAGTAACTGGTCATAGATGTACTCATGGCCACTTCCATGGTCTAAAGCTTTTTGTCCTCCTCCTCCTTGGGTTATCAATGGGAGGTTGAGGAGGTTCAACAAAGTTCACAAAAGATTATGGGTCATCATTGTCATCATCCACTTCACAAATACTAGGCCTAGTGAACAAACCATCTAGTCCCCCATGTTGAGAACCATAATATGATCCACAATGCTCCAAGAGGGTAAAAGCCAAAATTTTAGTGGTATGCAAAATGATTGCAATTTGATGTTTGCAAAAGTTGCCCCGAATTGGTCCCATTCAAAAGAGCAACATGCATACTTGGTGTGGGGATGGGGAACTTCATACATTTAACAAATAAAACTCTTGGTTGACATAACAAACCAAGGTTGCCCATCACTAGTACTAAGGGCACTCAAAATAGATTTGGTGATAACATGTGCCCTAAAAGTACCATTTTCCACTATTTTGTGGACATTGGCATTCACAATGAAACCATTTTTTTTTTTGCTTTTTGAACATGAAAATAATGGAGAAACATGGGATTAGTCGTTTGCCATGCCAACCAATCAACTTGCCAACCTTTGGCTCCTCTTGAATCATGCTTCAACCACCATTTTAAAGCTCCATGATAAGTCCAATACTTGCTTGTGTGTATTGGTTTGCATGACACTATGCCAAAACATGGTTTTCATGATTATGACAACTTATGATTATTGTCCAATATAAACATTTAACTTTTAAGAATAACTTCCATAAAATTTAGTTTAAATAGCTATAATTAGTCCAAGTAGCCTCATTTAATCTAAATATATTTGTTTAGCTTAATTTAACAAAGAACTTACTCTTTCCCTAATTTTGTTTACGTAATCAAATCCAACCAAATTTAACCACAATAAACTATATTAGCTTAATTTAGTTTAAATATTTTGAATTAACCAAGTTTAACCAAGTTTTGTTTAAATATCTTAAATTTTTATCAAATTTTGCTAGGTTTAACCTAATTTAGCCCAAGTAAGGTCTAGTTTAGCCAAATATAACATAGTTTAACCAAGTTTAATCAATTTTTGTTAAATTTGTCAACTTTAATTTAAATAACATATTTTAATCAAGTTTAGCCAATTTTAATTTTTAAAAAATTTAGCTAATTTTAGCCAATATAACCCATTTAAACCAAGTTTAACCTAGTATAACTTAATATAGCCAAATTTATTTAAATAACCTACTTTAGCCAAGTTTAGCTAAATATATTATAATATACATTAATTTAGCCAATTTTAACATAAGTAACATACTTTAGCCAAATTTAGTCTATTATAACTTAATTTAACCTAAATAAATTACTTTAACCAAATTTAGCTTAGTTTAGCAAAGTTTAGTTTGGTACAAGCTAGTATAACCAATTATAACTTAAATAATTTACTTTAACCAAGTTTAACCTAACATATCCAAGTATAGCCAAGTTTAACCTAAATAACATATTTTAACCAAATTTAGCTTAATTTAGCTTACTATAGCCTAATTTGCTTAATATAATATAACTTAACTTAGGTTAAACCTAAATAGCTTAGTTTAGCTTAAGTAGCACCAAGGTAGACTAGGTTTAGCCTAAGAAGACCTAGATTTGCTTAACAGCCTATGGAGTCCTAGGCTAGATTGTTGGGTGGCCTAGGTTAACCTAGGTCAACCTAGATCAACCTAAGGTGACATAAGAAATTAACCTAGGTTGAAAAAACTTATTCTTTATATGTTTAAGATAACTTCATTTGTTACCAAAAAAAATGTGGTGGTGTAATTGTAAGGGACTTTGCCCCTCAAAATGGAGGTGAGGGGTTTAAATCCTCTTGTGTTCATCTTATATGCTTCCTAGGTTCCTAGGAGAGTATAAGTGGGGTAACCTTCCTAGAAAGAGGTTAGGTGGTAACATAACCTAGGTTTTTTTTAGTCACTTAACCTAGCCCCTTGAGCTTTAGCATGTAAATTAAGTTGCCTAGCTTAAGGCTCCTAACCCAGTAGGTGGCCTAGGCTAGGTCCCAAGTGTCATTATTTACCTAAAAGTTGATGGCCATGTGGCATCATATAATTGGGTAGGCCAGAAAATTATTATTTTAAATTGCCATGTGTCAACTCATAAGAGGTTAATAAAATCTCAAATTCATCTTAGGCTACCATATGGCAACACGACATTAATCAAAATAAATTATAAGTGTATTTTTAAATTAAATTTTGGCCATTTAAGATGCTTGTAGTCATAAAGGATGTAATCACAAATGACATTTATGACTATGCCATTTTTGTGACTAGTGGTAAATATCACAAGGCCATATGGACTAACAATCATGCAATCATGGCTAGTCATATATGCGGTTTAGGACTACAATGCCAATCATTTATGTAGTCATATTTTCCATGTTTTGGCATAGTTTGAAAAACACGGCGCTTTCCAATCATCCATGTTTCTATATTTCACACATGATATCCACTTGGTAAATACAATCATGCCCACGATACTAATTGATGCAAATATTATAATTCAAAAAATACCCATACCATAAGTAATAATGAAAATGAAACATTATTTATGAATATGTCATTTGTACTGCCTATGTCCACATTGACGTATATATAAATGGTTTAACATAGGTATTAATGCACATATACTTTGATGGTCATTAACAATGTGCAATACCACTAACATAATGTGAGGCAACTTTTGTCCCTCTACCTCCAGTTCTACAAGGTGACTATGCTCGAAAGCACAAATGCTACCGATGAAGGACGAATGCGAATGTATGTCTAGTTATTAGGTTGCGTTCGTAGATGAAGTTAATTATTTTGCCTTCCAAGCATCAT